>ENA-OSEY01003117-OSEY01003117.1-marine-metagenome-genome-assembly--contig:-NODE-3117-length-10348-cov-4.265700_pt1 | contig 10348 bp, 8 predicted proteins | sample MGYA00248465_ERZ534230 | MGnify/ENA primary metagenome ERZ534230 (study PRJEB26409, sample SAMN06344110) | marine metagenome | isolation source: Sea water from surface | place: Atlantic Ocean:Southern... | reverse complement strand
TCGTTCTTTAATTTATCTACCAACTGATCAACAGTTTCAACTTTTACACCTTCTTGTCTTTCAGGTGGTGATTCGACCTTTATGGTATTTACCTTGGTTTCAACATCTACACCTAATTCTTCAAGAGAAAGTTCTTCAAGCGGTTTTCTTTTCGCTTTCATTATATTTGGTAGAGATGCATATCTTGGCTCATTAAGTCTAAGATCTGTTGTAATAACTGCTGGCATTTCTGCAACTAAAGTTTCAAGTCCACCATCTATTTCTCTGGTTACTTGAACATTATTGCCATCAATCTCAACTTTTGAAGCAAATGTTGCTTGTGGTAATTGAGTTAAAGCTGCAAACATTTGGCCAGTTTGATTATGATCTCCGTCAATTCCAACTTTGCCCATAATGACAAGATTAGCTGCTTCTTTTTCGTAGACTTTTGTTAATATTTTAGCAACATCTAATGGTTGTAATGTTGTGTCTGTTTTGACAAGTAATGCTCTATCTGCACCCAAGGCTAAAGCAGTCCTCAGTTGTTCTTGGTGTTTATCATCTCCAATCGTGACAACAACTATTTCGTCCGCTTTTCCAGCTTCTTTCAATCTAATGGCCTCCTCCACAGCTATTTCACAAAAAGGATTCATTGCCATTTTCACGTTACTGAGATCAACATCTGTATTAGCTTGATTTGGTCTAACCTTGACGTTGTAGTCATTTACTCTTTTAATGGGAATCAGAATTTTCATGTATTTAAATTTCGTCAGTTAGTAATATATAGGAATTAGATAAAAATTAAACACCTTGGTAGATAATATGGAAAGAGAATCAATGGATTATGATGTGGTCATAATTGGCGGCGGTCCATCTGGTCTGGCAACAGCTATAAAGCTTGCACAAACCTTCAAAGAAAAAAACTTAGAGAAATCTATCTGCTTGCTTGAAAAAAGTGCAGAAATTGGCGGTCATATTCTGTCAGGTAATGTTTTTGAAACTACTGCACTTGATGAGCTAATTCCAGACTGGAAAGAGAAAGGAGCGCCATTAGACGTAAAAGTTAAAAGAGATGCAATTAAATTCCTAATTAACGACAAATATAGCGTACCGGTGCCTGCCTTTGTCATGCCAACAATGCAGAATCATGGTAATTATATTTTAAGCTTGGGTAACTTATGCAGATGGCTTGCAGAGCAAGCAGAAGCGCTTGGAGTTGATATTTTTCCTGGATTTCCTGCAGCTGAGATAATATTTAAAAACGACAAAGTTGCTGGTGTAATTACAGGCGATATGGGTGTGGATAATGAAGGTAATCCAAAAGATTCATTTCAACCAGGTATGGAAATAGTTGCTAACGAAGCAACAGTTTTCGCTGAAGGTTGTAGAGGGCATCTTGGAAAACAACTGATCAAAAGATTTGAATTAGACAAGGGGAAAGATCCTCAACATTATGGTATTGGTTTTAAAGAAATCTGGGAAGTTGACAATGACCTTCATGAAGAAGGCTTAGTAATGCACACTAATGGCTGGCCACTACCCGACGATACTCCTGGAGGGTCATACATGTATCACACAGACAAAAAACAGATTTTGTTGGGTCTTGTGATACCACTTGATTATAAAAACCCTCATTTGAGCCCTTATGATGAATTTCAAAGATGGAAGTCTCATCCAGCAATTAAGAAATATCTAAAGAACGGAAAAAGAATTTCTTATGGAGCTAGAGCGCTTATAAAGGGTGGGTTGCAAAGTTTGCCGAGCATGGAATTCCCAGGTGGTTACCTTATTGGTTGCAATGCTGGCACAATGAATTTTTCTAAGATTAAAGGCTCTCATACCGCAATGAAATCTGGAATTGAAGCTGCAAAAGTTATAGCTTCAAATATTGAAGGAAATACCAAAAGCTTAGATGAAGAAATCAAAAAAAGCTGGTTATATACAGAGCTCTATAGGTCAAGAAACTTCAATCCTTTCTTCCATAAATTCGGGGGCTTGATAGGTGCGGCTATGAATGTGATAGATCAATTTATTTTTAGAGGGAATCTGCCCTTCACATTGAACCACCCTACCCCTGATCATGAATCCCTTAAGCTTGCCAAAGATTGTAAGAAAATTGATTATCCTAAGTACGATAATGAGATTACTTTCGATAAGCTGAGTTCTGTGTATCTATCAAATACTTATCATGAAGAAGAACAACCCTGTCATTTGGTGCTAAAAGATCCCGATCTGCCAATAGCTAAAACGTTAGAACTATACGATGAGCCAGCGCAAAGATATTGCCCTGCGGGAGTTTATGAAATAGTTGAGGAAGACGGAAAGAAAAGATTTCAAATTAATTCTCAGAATTGCATTCACTGCAAAACATGTGACATAAAAGAGCCATCTCAAAATATTGATTGGGTTTCACCTGAAGGCGGTGGTGGCCCTAATTATCCAAATATGTAGTAATCTATTACTACTATGAAATTTGGACAACTACTAAGCGTCGTACTTATTGCTGGCATTGTTGGAATAGCAACTAATGTAGGGTATGAATACTTTACAACAGAGAAACCACATCCAGATCAAAAGAAATTTAAAGAATTTTTAGATGAAAATTGGCAAGACTCTATGGAGAAAAGCCCACTTTTCGCATCCCTTTTAGGTGATAAACGATATGACGATAAAGTTTCCAGTAACTCAATTGAAGAATTCTTTACTGAAAAAGAGTACGAAAGCTATGTTCTAGATGTCTTGAGTCAAATAAATCCCAATAATCTTAATGAAGAAGATCGACTAAATTACCGACTGCTCAAGTCAGATTATGAAATTAGCTTAGAAGGCAGAGAATATCCAGGATATTACATGCGTTTAAACCAAAGAGGCGGTGTTCAGGATTACTATCTGTATGGAAACAGATTAAATTTTACGGATCTGCAAAGCTATAAAAATTGGTTTGAACGAGTGAAAGGCTACACTCAGAATGTAAGAAATTCACTTGAAATTAATAAAGAAGGTTTGGAGCTTGGATACACTCAACCTAAATTGGTTGTTCGCGGGGTTTCTGCTCAGATTGGTGCGATGCTTGAGAGAGATCTCGATGATCATCCTTACTACAAAATTTTTAAAGATGTCGAAAATGTAGCATCAGTTGAAGAAGCAACTAAACTTCAAAACGAAGTTAAAGACTACATAAAAAATGTTCTAAACCCTGCATACCGAGAATTGTATGATTTTTTAGTTAATCAATATCTGCCACAATCAAGAGATTCAATAGGAATAAGCGATGTGCCAAATGGAAAAGAATGGTACGAATACCTTGCTAGATATCATACAACCACCGATTTAACTCCAGATGAAATTCATGAAATAGGTTTAAAAGAAGTTGCCAAAATTAGAGCAGAAATGGAAAAAATAATTGCTATATCTGATTGGGACGGTGACAAATCAGATTTTAATTCCTTTCTAGAGTATCTAAGAACTGACTCTAGATTCTACTATGAAACTGGTGAAGAATTGCTTCAAGCTTACAGAGCTATGTCAAAAGAAATTGACGCATATATGCCAACACTTTTTAATAAGTTGCCAAGAGCACCATACGGCGTTATTCCAATTCCAATGGAATCAGCACCCTTCACAACCACTGCATATTACAATGCCCCTAGTGCTGGTAGACCTGGATATTATTACGCCAATCTTTATATGCCAGAAGTTAGGCCAAAATATGAAATTCCTGTTCTTTCTGTACATGAAGCAGTACCTGGACACCATCATCAGATCTCATTAGCACAAGAAATGGATAATGTACCAAACTTTCGAAAATACTTGAGTATCACAGCATTTGTCGAGGGATGGGGGTTGTATAGCGAGCAATTAGGAGAAAGTATGGGTATTTACGATGATCCATACGATAAATTTGGCCAATTAACTTACGATATGTGGAGAGCAGTAAGACTAGTGGTTGATACTGGAATGCACTACAAAGGCTGGTCTAGAGAAGATGCAGTTAACTTATTTTTAGAAAATACAGCAAAAACAGAACAAGATATTAATAACGAAGTAGATAGATATATTGCCTGGCCTGGCCAAGCTCTAGCATACAAAATTGGGCAGCTTAAGATAATGGAATTAAGAGACAAATCAAAAGAAGCTTTAGGAGACGATTTTGATATCAAAGATTTTCACGACCATATTCTAAGTTTTGGCTCAATACCACTGAATATCCTAGAAGAGAAAGTTGACGAATTTATTGAGGCCAAAAGCAAATGAGACTAATTTTATTGCTTTTACCTTTAAGTATTTTCGCAAAAGCTGACATGGATTACGTTTGCTATGTCGATGAAAACAAAGCACCATCTAAGTTTATTGCAGAAAACTGTCAAAGGAATAACGTATTAGTTTACACATCAACACCATACGAAAATCAAATCTTCTATATTTCAGATTTTTGTAGATTTGATAGAAATGTTGAAAGAGATAAAACTTCTTTCACCTGTGTGTTATACGATAAGCAGCCACGCAGCCATATTCATAAAGATTAATTTAAGTAAAAGTATTTGCCGTCTGATTCAAGATACATCGACATTCCGTCTTGTTTTGATTCCGCAATAACTTTGTAGAAAACATTTCTGCTCAATAAGGCAAATATATGGTTTTTAAGCTTAATTTTTGGATATGGCTGATTGTCTAGCATCTCCACGGTTAATTCGTTTTCCTGAGTCAATTTAACCCACTCCTCGGTGTTAGTTTGAAAAAAGTAGTCGTTACCCTCTTGTTTATAATCAATTATGCTAAATATCTCTTTCTCAACCTTAATAGGAATTTTTTCAACGGGTGTAACCGCGTAATATTGATCATCTTCAAATTTGACCAATTTTGAGAAAAGCTTAACCATAGCAGGTCGATCGATCTTTGAGCCATTAAAAAACCAGTTTGCGTTTGAATCTATGAGAAATTCAACCCCTTCACAAATTTTTGGGTTCCAATCGTCAATTGGATAGTCATCCAGTGACAAAATACTTTTTTCTAATTCTTTCAAGTCCATACATAAACTCCTAAACCAAACCCTATAGCAATAAGAAAACAAGAGGATATTTTTGATATTGCTCTTTGCACGGAATGATTCAAAAATGACTTAAACCCTTTATTGAGAATAAAGCTTAAAATTACAAACCAAATTGCTGTGGCAATAAAAAAATAAATCGAAATACTAAGCTGAAATAAGGTTGAGGTATTTAGCACCACACCACTAAACAGTGATACAAAAAAGATAAAAGCTTTCACATTAAAAATGTTTACCATTAATCCACCAGTAAAACTTTGCCAGACGTTTATTTCTTGTTTTTCTTTAATTGCTAAATCCCTAATTTCAGGATCTGCAAATATGCCACCAACACCCAAATAAATAAGGTACCCTGCTCCAACTGTACCTATAATTGTGTTAATACTAGGTATTTTCTGATACAGGAAATCTAAGCCCACTATTGCAAATAAACAGTGCAGAAAGACTCCAAAGCCAATGCCAAAAGACGAAATAACCGAACTTCTCAAACCCTTTTCAAAACTACTTTTTATAATGTAGAAGAAATCAGGACCCGGTGAAGTGACAGCAACCAAATGCGCAAATGAAAGCGAAACAAATAAGGATATATTCATAAATATATTGGTTCTCTTTCAAGTTTTATGCCGTAATGCTGCAGCACTAAAGCTTTAAGAATTTCCTCAACATGTTTGATATCTTTAGCTGCTGTTATGCCGTTACTTGTTAGAACTAAAGCATGATTTGTTGACAAGCCGACATTCCTAATTTTCATACCTTTTAAGGATAGCTTATCCAACATTTCACCTGCTGAAAACTTAACCATTTCATTTGGCATTTCATATTGTTTAAGAGTTCGTAATTTCTGGTTTTCATTAGTTTCTTTTTTTAGCATAATCGGATTTTTAAAGAAACTACCTAAGTTTGGAAAATCTGATGGATCAGGAATTTTTGAATTCCTTATCTTTCTAATCTCTTTGATCATCTCACTGGCATTTTTAAAAAGCTTATTTTTTATGCTTTCGTGATTTAAAACAGGATTAAATTCTTTTTGTAATTTTAAGCCAACTCCTGTAACAATTAGATGGGTATTGGTTTGAAAAATGCTTTTTCGGTAACCAAAATCACAATTGTCATTTTTAATCTTTCTAGTAATTTTCAGCTTAAGGTCAAAACACTCAACGTAATCAATGAGATTTGAAATTTCAACACCATATGCACCTATGTTTTGAATAGGGGCAGCACCAACTGTGCCTGGTATCCCAGCTAAATTTTCAAGGCCATATATATTCTTATTACTACAAAAATCTATTAGATCATCCCATATTACAGCAGCGCCAACTTCAAGCTTTGCTGCTCCATTCTCCTCTCTAAATTTAAAGTTGTTATTAATCGACTTAATAACAATACTAGAAAAATATCTGGGAAAAATTGTATTGGTTCCTGAACCAATAACTTGGATTTTCATTTTGCATGACTCAGCATGATCAACAATTTTAAGGAGGTCTTCTTCACACTCGAATAAAAAAAATTTTGCTGCTTCAGATTTTAAATTTAAGCCATTGTTTCTAGTTAAATCCATCATTAATTTGATTTAAGGGATTCCCTTAACTTTTTTAAATCTTCTTCTGTATCAATACCCCAAGAATTTTTAAGCTCCAATTCGAGCACATTGATTGGAAGATCGTTATCAATCGCACGAAGCTGTTCTAACTTAAGTTTTGCTTCATTCACTGATGTAGGCGTTTTAGCAAAAAGTTTTAAAAATGCTGCTGTAAAGGCATAAACTCCTACGTGGTGTAGAATCTTACAATTATCATGACGACTGTTTGGGTTTGTTCGATAGAAATCTAAACCTTTGTTTCCTTCAACTATCACCTTAACTTTATTCTTATCTTTCAGAATATCGTCATCACCAAAATTCTTGGCTAAAGTCCCATATTGAAACTGATTATCCATCATAAATTTTCCTAATTGATTTATAGCTTCAACCTCTATCAATGGCTCATCACCTTGCACATTTATTACCAGTTCATCGTCACTAAATTTGTGTTCTTCTACATATTCCTGGATTCTGTCTGTACCTGAATTATGCTCTTTTTGCGACTTATAAGCACTGCCACCTAAATTGCTTATTAATTCTATTATTTCATCTGAATCTGTAACAACAACAACTTCTTTCGCATTAGTTTTCAAGCAAGTTTCCCAGGTCATTTGAATGATGGTCTTATAATCCACTTTTTCGAGCAGCTTTCTTTTTAGTCTTTGTGAATTAAGTCTTGCTGGAATAAGAATTTTAAACATTTTTTTCTTGAAGCTTTTCAACTATTAGTTTGCTGATATTAGTATTAAGTTTTACACCCATTTTTAGGTACCAAACATTTTTCTCATAAAACTTTTCTTCCATCCTTGCTGCATCTTTTTCTGTTGTGAGTATTGGCCTTTCAAAATCAAACTCCAAGTCTTTCTTGCTGAAATAATGATGGTCAGGATAAAGTCTGTAATCAAAATTTATTTTTAGATTATTAATTGTTTTTAAAAATCTATTGGGGTTTGCGATAGCGCACACAACATTGGCTGTCCGGCCAAAAGGATATTCGTCAACTTGATAAGTATCACCTGTTTCTAAATTAACCCAAGCTTCAGGCTCGAGCTCAAAAAAATTTTCATTTAATTCTCGTCTTCCACTATAGATAAAGAGATCAACTTTTTTAGTTCTCCAGATATTATCTCTCAATGGCCCAGCTGGAAGAAATAATTGGTTACCAAAATTTCTGGTTGCATCTTCTACTATAATCTCAAAATCTCTTCTCAGCGCGGTGTGTTGTAATCCATCATCAGAAATAACAATATCGCAATCGGTATGTCTTTCTAAATAAGAAAGAGCTCTTGCTCTGTCTCTATCAACAACTACATTAAAACCTCTTTTATAGTGATAGATTGCTTCATCTCCAACTTCTCTAGCAGTTGTAGAGTCATTTATTAATCTTGTGCCCGTAAATGAGCCTTTATAACCTCGAAGCACTATAGCTGGCTTATAACCTAAATTTTTTAGATCTATAGCTATTTGACTAACGAGTGGTGTTTTACCATTTCCCCCAACAGTCACGTTTCCAACTACGACAACAGGCACCTCATCTTTTTCAGAAGCTTTAGGTTTTATGAAAGAATTTTTGAAAGTGCTTACACACCAGTAAAAAAAGCTCAGTGGTGCTAATGCTAAATTGCCAATCCTCAGTTCATCCCAAAAGCTTTTCTTTTCATTGATTAAGGTTGGTACAAAGTCCTTTTCTAAGTTAGTTAATGCTTTTTCCTCTATGAGTTCTGGTTTGCCTTGAAGGATGTTGTAAAGACCATCTTCTTTGATTAGTTCATTGTGTGTACCGCTTTGGGTGATTTCTCCATTTTCTAGAACACAAATCTGATCAGCTTTTTCAACTGTGCTTAATCTATGAGCTATTATGAAAGTAGTTTTATTTTTTGATGCTTTTTCAATAGCTGCTTGAATTTCCTTTTCTGATTCGTTATCGAGAGCTGATGTGGCCTCATCAAATATAAGTATTGAAGATTTTTTTAATAAGGCTCTTGCAATTGCAACTCTCTGCTTTTCTCCACCAGATAAGGTTGCTCCACTGTCCCCAATAATTGTGTTGAAACCATCCGGTAAACTCATAATAAATTCATATGCATTTGCTTCTCTAGCAGCTTGGAAAACTTCTGAATCTGAAACTTCACCTAAACCATAAGCAATGTTATTTCTTACTGTGTCATTAAATAGAGTTGGATCTTGTGAAACATAAGAAATTGAGTTTCTTAAATCGGTTAATTTAACTTTTTTTATGTCATATCCATCAATAGTGATTTTGCCTTGATAGTCGTCATAGAACCTGTTTATGAGATTTACTATTGTTGATTTACCGCTGCCTGATTTTCCAACAAGAGCAATAGTTTCTCCTTTAGAAGCTTTAATAGATATATTATTTAAGACTGGCTCTGAATCATGTGAATATGAAAATGTAACATTTTCAATATGAACTTCCCCATCAAGGGTTTTATTGATATCTAATCCCTCGTTATAATTTTCTGGATAATTGTCGATTGCTCTAAAAATATCTTCTGCAGCAGCAAGCCCTCTTTGAACAATTCCATTCAAATTTGAAAGTTGTCTAATTGGTCTAGCCATGAGTCCTGCAGCCGTAAAGAAAGCAACAAATGACTCTGAGGGCAAATTCAATTCATCGAGATTTGTTAATGCTAAATAACTCATCGCAGCAAGGGCAAATGCCACAAAAACCTGTATTAGAGGAGTTGCAATATTTCCAGTGCTTTCCATCTTTAAATTTTGTTTAAGATTTTCATCATTAGCTTTTTTAAACCTTTCTTTCTCTCCACTTTCATTATTAAAAGATTTTATTTCCCTCGCTCCTGAGGCAATCTCATTGCTTACTTGTGTTACCACTCCCATAACATCTTGAATTTTTTTAGCTACTCTTCTAAGTCTCTTGCCTGCGATTGAGACAATTAAGCCAATTAGAGGAGCGATTATTAAAATTACTAGAGTAAGTTTCCAGCTTAAATAGAGCAGATAAATGAATAAACCTATCAGCAAAAAACCCTCTTTAAAAAAAATTTTAAGTGCATCCGTTGCAGCACCTGTGATTTGATTAGTAGTGAAAATAATTCGATTCACTATTTCACCTTTTGAAGCTTGATCAAACATACTTATGGGCTGATACAAGAGACTGGAAATTAGATCTTCTCTTAGACTGTGAACAACTTTTTGACCTATGTTAGCCATGAAATAATTACCAACATAAAAACCTATGCCTCTTATGACAGAAATAAATGCAAGAAAGATAGCTAAATTCAGAGGGTTTAAAGGATTTTCATTATTATCATTGATATAGGAAATTACTTGTTTAAGCCACTCTACTGCCGAAATATCAGCGGCAGAAAATAGAAAAAAACCAAAAATGCTCAGAAAGAATAAACCCTTGTGTTTAAAGGTGTAACCTAACAGCCTTGTATAAAGAGATTTATTCATGCTTCAACGATGTTACGCTCAATAATATTTAAAGATTTATATGCTCTTTTAGCAAATGAAATGTCGTGTGTTGCATATATAACAAGCGTGTCATTATTTTTTGCATAGTCTAGTAGAAAATCTTGAACAATTAAGCTATTTTCTTGATCCAAATTACCGGTGGGCTCATCTAAAATTAATATGTTAGGTTTTTTTGATATAGCTCTAGCGATCGATGCCCTTTGTTTTTCCCCACCCGAAATTTTAGATGGGAGTTTATTTTTTATTTTTGCTATACCCAATTTCTTTAAAGTTAAGTCAAT
>ENA-OSEY01003116-OSEY01003116.1-marine-metagenome-genome-assembly--contig:-NODE-3116-length-10351-cov-6.402278_pt1 | contig 10351 bp, 8 predicted proteins | sample MGYA00248465_ERZ534230 | MGnify/ENA primary metagenome ERZ534230 (study PRJEB26409, sample SAMN06344110) | marine metagenome | isolation source: Sea water from surface | place: Atlantic Ocean:Southern... | reverse complement strand
AATAGATCTTCTGTAATGGACTATCCTCATCCGAAAATTGATTTAATAAATGGGTCAATTAATATTGACAATGCTTATTCTAAAGATATTGGACCATGGGATATAGTAAGTGTAAAATATGCCTATTCAGATTTTTCCCAAAATCAAGATGAAAATATAGAATTAAACAAAATAATTGAGGATGCAGAAAAAGAAGAGTTATATTTTTTAAGTGACTCTGATTCTAGGCCTGTAGGAAGTGCTAGCCCATATTCTCATTTATGGGATAATGGTTCTTTACCATACCAAGAACTTGAAAAATTACTTGAGATAAGAAAAATTGCTTTAAAAAATTTAGATTTAGAAAACCTTGAATATGGTGAGGCATATGATAGGATTGAAGATATTCTGGTACCAATTTATATGTTACACAGGTATCAAATTGAAGCAGCAGCTAAAGCAATAGGTGGTCTAAATTATCTCTATTATGTAAAGAATAATAGCAATTATAAAGTGAAACCAGTAGATAAGGATCTCCAAATAAAATCTTTAAATTCATTGCTTAAAGTTTTATCAACAGAAAATTTAGTGTTGCCTGATAACTTAGTAAATATATTAACCCCTAGATCATTTAGAAACCCTAGGACTAGAGAAAACTTTGCCTCAAAGACAGGAGTCACTTTCGATTATATAAATGCATCAAGCTCTATAATAAACCATACTATGAACTTTCTTTTGAACTCAGAGAGATTAAATAGAGTAAACCAACAAAATATGTTTGGAAAGACTATTCTTACTTTAGATGATTATTTGAAGACGATTAGCAGTTCTATTTTTAATAATAGAAAAATGAACGAATATGAATTATCCTTAAATAATAATACATCATCTTTGTTTTTGGATCATCTATTTATGGCATTTAATAACAGCAATACTAATGATTTATCTAAGTCGATTATTTTGTCAAATATTAAGTATTTATCAATGAAACTTAGGTCTAATCCTAATGTTTATAATGATTTTTTAGTAAATAAAATTGATGAATTTATTATTAATCCGGATAAATATATACCAGTTAGCAAATCAAAAATTCCAGATGGCTCTCCTATTGGAGATTTTTCATGTGATTACTAGTTTTTTTCTTTAAATTTGCACCTTATTCTTTTGATCTAATGTCTATAGACAATAAAGCTTACAATAATATTTTAGAACTTATTGGTAATACACCTCTTGTAAGACTTAATAAAATTTGTGATGGCTTTCCGGGCAAATACTTCACAAAATATGAGGGATACAATCCAGGTCATTCGAATAAAGATCGTATTGCTCTACATATTCTAAATCAAGCAGAGAAAAAAAAGATATTAAAAAAGGGAAGTACTATTATTGAAACTACTTCTGGTAACACAGGTTTTAGTCTAGCTATGGTATCTCTTTTGAAAGGTTATAAATGCATACTTGCGGTTAGTTCTAAAGCATCAAAGGATAAAATTAATATGTTGAAATGTCTTGGAGCGGAAATTTATGTATGCCCTTCAAATGTTCCATCAGACGATCCTAGATCATATTACGAGGTTGCTAAAAGATTAAATAATGAAATAAAAGATTCAGTATATATTAACCAATATTTTAATGACTTAAATGTTCAAGCTCATTATGAAACTACAGGTCCTGAAATATGGAATCAAACAGATGGAGATATAACTCACTTAATTGCCTGTAGTGGTACTGGTGGTACAATTTCTGGAATTGGTAGGTACCTAAAAGAACAAAATAAAAACATAAAAATTATAGGTGTCGACGCTTATGGCTCTATATTAAAAAAATATCATGAGACTGGTGAAATCGATAAAAATGAGATTTATTCATACAGAATTGAAGGTCTTGGTAAAAACATAGTACCCTCAGCTACTGATTTCAAAATTATTGATAAGTTTGTTAAAGTTACAGATTCAGACAGTGCACATATGTCAAGAGAAATTACTTTAAAAGAAGGCTTATTCGTTGGATATACATCTGGAGCTGCATTTCAAGCAGTAAATATACTTAATGGTGAAAACGAATTTAATGATGATAGTTGTGTAGTCATTGTTTTTCCTGATCACGGGTCTAGGTACCTCTCTAAAATCTATTCAGATGAGTGGATGAATAATCAAGGATTTTATGATAGAAGTTTTTATCAACCAAAAAAGAATACAATTAATTATATTTGAGATTATGCAAGATTTATTTGACAAAATTTATAAAAATAAAGGACCATTAGGAAAATGGGCTTCAATAGCTGAGGGTTATTTTGCTTTTCCAAAGTTAGAAGGACCTATATCAAATCGAATGAGATTTAATGACAAGGAAGTTATAACCTGGAGTGTAAATGATTATTTAGGTTTAGCTAATCATCCTGAAGTAAGACAAGTTGATGCTGAAGCTGCAAAAGCCTATGGGAGTGCATATCCAATGGGAGCAAGACTAATGTCAGGTCATACAAAGTATCATGAAAAGTTAGAATCTGAACTTGCAAAATTTACTTCGAAGGAATCTGCATATCTTCTTAATTTTGGCTATCAAGGAATACTCTCAACCATTGATTCTTTAGTATCTAAAAATGATATTATAGTTTATGACATTGATGCACACGCATGTATTGTCGATGGTGTAAGACTTCATTTAGGAAAAAGGTTTACTTATCAGCACAATGACATGAAAAGTCTCGAGAAAAATCTTGAAAGAGCAACTAAAATGGCAGAACAAACAGGCGGAGGTATATTAGTTATTTCCGAGGGCGTTTTTGGGATGAGAGGTGAACAAGGAAAACTAAAAGAAATTGTCCAACTAAAAAATAAGTTTAAGTTTAGATTGCTTGTTGACGACGCTCACGGTTTTGGAACTCTTGGAAAGACTGGTGCAGGAACTGGGGAAGAGCAGGGTATTCAAGATCAAATAGATGTTTACTTTGCAACATTTGCTAAATCAATGGCCTCTACTGGTGCCTTTATTTCTGGAGATAAAGAAATAATAGGTTTTCTTAGATATAATATGCGATCACAAATGTTTGCAAAATCTCTTCAAATTCAATTAGTAATAGGGGCTTTAAAACGTTTAGAATTACTTCAGACAAAACCTGAATTGAAAGATAAACTATGGGAAAATGTAAATATGCTTCAAGCTGGATTAAAGCAAAGAGGATTTGATATTGGTTCTACACAAAGCTGTGTAACTCCAGTTTATTTGGAGGGAAGTGTTCCTGAGGCAATGGCATTAGTTCGCGACCTAAGAGAAAATTACCAAATATTTTGTTCCATTGTTGTTTATCCAGTAATTCCGAAGGGATTAATACTCCTGAGATTAATTCCTACATCATCTCATAATGAGAATGATATCAATGAAACACTTGATGCTTTTGCCTCAATAAGGGAAAAATTAAAAAAAGGAGTTTATAAAATTGCCTCTAAAGGTGTTGAAGAGGAGGTAAATTAATCGTTTAACATAACTGGCATTACCAACATTGTTATTGATTCTTTGACACTATCTTGATCACTTACTGGTCTTATTATACCTGCTCTATTTGGGTGAGACATTGAAAGAGTAATCATTTCTGAATCTAAATTATTAAGCATTTCAATTAAAAATTTCGAGTTGAAACCAATTTGTATGTCATCACCTGAATATTGACATTCAAGATTTTCGTCGGCTTTATTGCTAAAATCAAAGTCTTCCGCACTAATATTTAAAAGAGATCCTGCAATCTTGAGTTTGATTTGATTAGTTGTTTTGTTAGAAAATATGCTGACCCGCCTAACAGAATTCAAAAACAGTTGCCTGTCAATTGTTAATACATTAGGATTTTCCTTAGGAATAACAGCTTCATAGTTTGGAAATTTTCCATCAATTAGTCTACATGTAATAGACGATTTTCCAAAAGTAAATTTGGCATTCGAATCATTGTGTTGAATTGTAAGGTCCGAATCTTCATTCTGGAGAATACCTTTCAAAATTTGAAGAGGCTTCTTAGGCATTATGAATTCAGACACATTATTTGCAGTATATTCTGAAGTTTCAAACTTAACTAGCTTGTGCGCATCAGTCGCCACAAACTTAAGAGATTCACTATTAAACTGAAAAAAAACTCCACTCATAACTGGCCTTAAATCGTCAGTGCCAGAAGCAAAAATTGTTGAATTTATTGCATTTCCTAGGTAGACACTATTTAGAATCGTTTCATGAGCGTCAAGTATTTCAACTTGTTTAGGAAACTCCTCTCCTTCAAGATATGCAAGAGAGTATTTACCATTACTTGCACTAATCTCTATGGTATTATTTTCTGTCTTTGTGAATGTTAAGGGTTGTTCAGAAAAGGTTTTAAGTATATCAGTTAATAGTTTAGCTGAAACAGCTACTTTATCATTAGAGTTTGATTCAATATCAATTTTGCTAGTCATTGTAGACTCAAGATCAGATGAACTAATAGTAAGTTTGTTATTGTCAATTTCAAATAAAAAGTTATCAAGGATTGGAATGGTATTTGATGAATTTATAACTCCACTTAAAATTTGAAGTTCCTTGTATAAACTAGAGGATGAAACAATAAATTTCATATACTTTTTTTCAAATATATCTAAATGAAATTATTTTTCTTACTATTAATTATAAAAGTTATCTACTAAATACAAACACTAGAAATATACACTTACTACATCTCTATAATTCAGACCAAAAAGAGTACTTGCACTTCCAACTGTCTGAGGGTTGCTTCTATATATACTCAGTTGTAAATACCCTAGATTATTAAATAAAGCTATCTTCTTACCATCTTCTTCTCTATCTTTTTTTTCAAGATTAAAGTCTATCGCATCAGAGTAATTTTTATGAATCTTTGAAAATTTGACATTTCTTGCATTAATGGTGAATGACCTGGTCTTTGATACTTCTCTAAATAATTTTTCTGTAATATTTGTTACCACATTACCATAATTATCAATATAAATAACACTCCCTAATATTTGATTCTTCTCCTTATTTATTACAGGTCTTAAATTTGTTATTTCTTTAATTTTTTTTATTTCAGTTCCGACAACATTCAATGGGCCAGACCTATTTATGTGCGATGCAACTTTTACAAATAATTCATCAGCAGAAATATCATAATTATAATTACTGTGTAAGTTAATTTCTACAATTTGATCGGGTTTTTTGTCTCTAAAAATTAAAGAGAATACACCATTATCTGCCCCTATAAAAAAACTTCCCTCGTACATAATTGCAATATGTCTGTTTTCAGGTGTAAGTTCTGAATCTACACTTAAAATATGTATTGTTCCCTTTGGAAAATCACTAAATGCTCCTTCAAGGACATATCCAGCTTCAGCAAGATTAAATGGGCTTATGTTATGAGTTATATCAACAATTCTAATATTATCTATATTGCTAATTAATTTTGCTTTTAGAGAACTTACTGAATAGTCTTTATTTCCATAATCAGAAGTTAGTGTTATGATAGCCATTTAATTGATAAACTTTACAAAATTTATGTAAATTTGAATCAAATAATCTACTATAACAAATTTTTAAATACAATCTATTGAGTGACCTTCAATTTGAGTTAACAGATGTTGATCCACAGTATTTTTTTTCAAGGGATAATTTAAACTCTTTAAAATCAAGTTTTCCAAAGATTAAATTAGTTCAGAGAGGACAAACTATTAAAGCCCTTGGAGATAAAAATGAATTAAAAAAATTCGACAAAAAATTCAGAAGTCTTTTAAATTATTATTCTGAGTTTAATTCAATAGATCCAAATGTTATTAATGATATTGTGGTGAAAGATATAAAGTTTAATGGTGATAAACCCTCTTTAATAGTTCATGGGGTATCCGGAAAACCAATTTTAGCTAAAACTGTTAATCAAAAAAAACTTAATGACTCAATTGAAACAAATGATTTAATATTTGCGGTTGGACCAGCTGGTACCGGAAAAACCTACACTGGTGTCGCTATGGCTGTTAAGGCTTTGAAAGAAAAAGAAATAAAAAAAATTATCTTAACAAGACCTGCTGTTGAAGCTGGTGAAAATCTTGGATATCTTCCAGGAGATTTAAAAGAGAAATTAGATCCTTATATGCAACCATTATATGATGCATTAACTGATATGATTCCTCGAAATAAACTTGAAAAATTTCTAGAAGATCGTACTGTTGAAATTGCTCCTTTAGCTTTTATGAGAGGAAGGACTCTTGATAATGCTTTTGTTATTCTTGATGAAGCTCAAAATACCACACCTGCTCAGATGAAAATGTTCCTAACTAGAATGGGTATGAATGCTAAATTTATGGTGACAGGTGATCCAGGTCAAGTAGATTTACCTAAAAAGGTGAATTCTGGACTAAGAGAAGCTATTAAAATTTTATCTAATAAGAGGGGGATTAAAATTATTTATCTTGATGATAAAGATGTAATAAGACACCCAATTGTAAAAAAAGTTATTGATGCTTATAACAACGTTGAAAAAGATAACTAGTGAACAGTATCTACAAAACAGACTTTAGCTTTCCTGGTCAAACCTCTAAATATCAAGGTAAAGTAAGAGATGTATATACCATCAAAGATGATATTCTGGTAGTAATTGCTTCCGATAGGATATCTGCATTTGATATAGTTATGCCTAAGTCTGTACCTTATAAAGGACAAGTGCTTAATCAAATATCAGTTGAAATGTTAGACTCTACAAAAGACATAATTGATAATTGGTTAATTTCCTCACCTGACCCAAATGTTTCAATAGGTCATAAGTTAAAACCTATTAAAATTGAGATGGTGATAAGAGGCTATTTGAGTGGTCATGCTGACAGACTATATAAGTCAGGTGCACGAAGCATATGCGGTGTTAAGATGCCTGACGGTCTTGTTTCTAATCAAAAATTTGATGAACCAATAATTACACCAAGTACAAAAGCTGACTTTGGTCATGATGAAGACATATCAAAATCTGATATATTGAAAAAAAATATTTTATCAATTGATCAGTATGAGGAGGTTGAAAAAATTACTCATAAATTATTTCAAAGAGGTACTAAAATTGCAGAAGAGAGAGGGCTGATTCTAGTAGACACAAAATATGAATTCGGATATGATAATAAAAATAGATTATATCTAATTGATGAAATTCATACTCCAGATTCTTCTAGATATTTTTATATTGATGGTTATAAAGAAGCTGTTAATAAAGGAATACCACCTAAACAACTTTCGAAAGAGTTTTTTAGACAATGGTTAATTAATAATGATTTTCAAGGAAAAGAAAATCAAGAATTACCAGAAATAACTGATAAAATTGTTGATGATGTTTCTAATAGATATATTGAATTATTTAATTTAATAACTGGGAATACCTTTAAGCCAAGAAAATCAAATAATTTATTAAAAGAAATAGAAGGTAATATTATAGAGTTTTTATCTACTTAAATTCAGAGGAAAGTATACCAACAAAACTTTCAATTCCCTTTATATAATTAATTAACTTAATATTTTCATTGGGACTATGTTGATTGTTATCCTTATTAACAGTAGGTACACCAACTGCAGGAATATTTAAAACATTAACAAATGGAGAAATAGGAACAGAGCCACCACTAGTTCTTCTAAGAACAGGTTCTACTCCAAATGTATTTGTAAGTGCTTTAGATAACCACTTTCCGAGATCACTATCTATGTCTGTTCTAAATGCAGGGTATGATACTGTAGAGTTAAATTTTACTATTTTATCATATTTCATTCTTTCTGCCTTTGAAGGTTCATGGTCAAGCACTACATAGCCTAAATTTTTAATATGATTTTTAATTAATTCGTGAAGTCTATATCCATCGGACTCTATCACAAGTCTTACATCAATTTCAGCAATACACTCTGATGGAACAATTGTTCTCACCTCATCTTCTACCCAACCAGCCTTGATCCCCCTTACATTTAATGAAGGGAACTGAATAGACTCTTGATATGAATTTCCAACGGATTCAGGTTTTTTAAACTGCATTTTATCAAGCATGCTTTCCTCATCATCAGGGACATTATCTAAATATTTTTTTACTTGATCTGAAATTTCGATTCCATCATAGTAACCTTTTATTCTTACAACCCCGTTCTCATCCTTCATAGATGATAATATATTAGACATTCTAAATACAGGATTAGGAGCATAGTTGCCAAAATGTCCACTATGTTGTGGTACAATTGGTCCATATGTCTTTAATGTAATTGATGATATTCCTCTATTTCCAAAATTTAAAGTTGGAAGGTCCGATACATGTTGAGGGCCATCAAATATTAATAATGCATCACTTTTAAGAATGGAGCTGTGTTTCTTTACTGCTTCAGGGAGGCTTGGTGAACCTTTTTCCTCCTCAAAATCCATAACTAGCTTTAAATTTAATTTTTGATTAATATTATTAGAGTTCATAAATTTTAATGCTTGGATAAGCATCATTACTGGACCCTTTGCATCTGATGAGGCCCTGGCAAATATTCTTATGTCCTTGTCCTCTATAGTTTTATAATCTATATCAGCTATTTTATTTGAGTCATAATCAATAAAACTTTCATTATCTTTTATTTTATAAACAGGAATAAAGGGATTTTCTTGATTCCATTTTATTGGATCTACAGGCTGTCCATCAAGGTGCATATAAATAAGTACAGTTTTATAATCATCACTGATATGTTTGGATGCTAATAAAAGTGGGATAGTTTTTGTTTCAAGCCTGTTAATCTTAAAATCAAGTGATTTAAACTTATTCTCGGTCCAATCAATTAACTCATATATGTCAGATTCAAAGTTTGCATCATTTGGATAAGATAGAAACTCAATAAATTCATCAATATTATCAATTCCTTGTTTAAAAATTTCATTCTTATATTCTCTTTGACTAAAAAGTGAGATAGATGTGAACAATAATATAATTGTAAGTTTAAATATTTTCATTTTTGTAAAATTTTATTGATGTTATCTGTTATGTTTTTACTCATATCTATTTTTTTAGCATCAGAATATTTTTTGTTCCAAGTTATTTGTCTTTTGGCATAATTTCTGGTATTCTGTTTAATTTTTTCTATTGCCTCTTCATAAGATATTTTATTTTCAAAATAATTAATAAATTCCTTATATCCAACAGTATTCAAGGTATTTAAATATTTAAATTCTTTTAAAAGGTATACCTCATTTTCTAAACCATTCTTAATCATTATATCTACTCTTTTATCAATTTTAGAATATAGAATTTGTCTTTCACAGTTAAGAATTATGACTTCATTGCTAAAGGTCCTTTCCTTATTATCAGCTTTTCTAAAAGAAGTAAAACTTTTACCAGAGGTTTCAATTACCTCTAGTGCCCTAATGAGTCTGCGTGAATTATTTTTATCAACTTTATCATAATATTCTGGGTCGAGTTTCTTTAATTTTTCCTGTAAATATTCAATTCCATTTTCTATGTACTTTTTATTAATCATTTTCTTTATATCTATTGGAATAGATGGAAATTTGTCAATACCATACAATATTGAGTCTGCATAAAGACCTGAACCCCCCACAAGAATTAAATTATCATAATTTAAAAAAAGACTATTTATTAGATTAATAGCATCCTTTTCAAATTTTCCAACATTATAATCATCATGAATACTTTTATTATGAATAAAATGATGTTTAATTGTATCTAATTGTTTCCTAGATGGTGGAGAAGTACCAATTTTAAGTTCTTTGAAAAACTGTCTTGAATCGCAGGAAATAATTTCAGTATTTAACTTTTTAGCAATAGCAATGCTTAACTCTGTTTTACCAACTCCAGTTGGCCCAGCAATATAAATTAACTTTTTACTTGTCATCATCTAAGTGAGAACCACATTGATGACAGAATATAGCATTGTCTTTGTGTTTATCGCATAAACATTCAGCACAAACTCTTGTATTAACATCTACTTTTTTTCTACTTTGAACCATTTCTGCAGAGATTATACCAGTTGGTACAGCTATTATTCCATAACCTAATATCATCAAAACTGATGCAAGAAACTTACCTAAACCAGTTAATGGGACAATATCTCCATAACCAACTGTAGAAATTGTGCTTATACACCAATAAATGCTTTCTGGGATATTATTGAATCCTGCTTGTGGTCCTTCTATAATGTACATTAGCGTACCAAACAATATGCACATTATCAAAACAAAAAGAAGAAAAATTATAATTTTTGCTCTGCTAACAAGTAGTGATCTATATAAAAAGTTTGATTCCCCAATATATCTAGATATGTGAAGAACTCTAAATATCCTAAGTATTCTCAAAGCTCTAATTGCCATCATTGTCTCAAGTTGAGCACCAATAAAAAT
>ENA-OSEY01003115-OSEY01003115.1-marine-metagenome-genome-assembly--contig:-NODE-3115-length-10354-cov-2.927216_pt1 | contig 10354 bp, 8 predicted proteins | sample MGYA00248465_ERZ534230 | MGnify/ENA primary metagenome ERZ534230 (study PRJEB26409, sample SAMN06344110) | marine metagenome | isolation source: Sea water from surface | place: Atlantic Ocean:Southern... | reverse complement strand
AGAGCATAAATTGGTGGCTGAGGAATTGTACTAATAAGACCTGTTTGTAAGGCTGAGAGAATATCTGTCGATGCTAGAGGCACCGGATTGTACCCTGCTTTTTTATATATTTGCTCCCATCGAAAATCTCCGGCCCAGGTGAAGAACTTCTTGCTTTTCAAGTCAGAGGGAACTTTGATTGGACTGGTGGAAAACCAATATGCATAAGTCAACTCTGATATGTAAAGTAGTTTAAATCCACTTTTTTCTAATTTTTTTTCTAGATCTGGTAATAACGCATCCGTTACCCTTTTTACATCGCTAGAGTTTTGGTAAACCAAAGGCACAAAGTAACAAGAAAAGTCTGGTACAATTTCAGATAAACCCTCGGTGGTCATTGCTGCAGCGTGGATCTGCCCAATTCTCATTTTTCGCACCATGTCTCTTTCGTCACCAAGAACACCGCCGGGGTATACTCTAAGTTGAACCTTACCTTTTGTTGCCTCTTTCCATTTTTGCCCCATTTCAATTAACATACCATGCCAATCTGTTCCCTCTGGAGCAAGGGTGCCCATTTTGACAACGACCTTCCTGCTGTAGCTTAGCGAGGTCAATACTAGTATTGTTAGCAAATATCTCTTCATTCGATAAAGTATTCATCTGTTTTTGCCAGCAACCACTCTGCACGGTTTTTTGAAATTAAATTGGTTAATAAGTGCCAACTTGATTCCAAATATTTTATTGTTCGTGATTTAGAAAGCGGAAAGAGTGCACCTTTTACGAATGGTTTGGCAAAGCTTGCTACTAAAACTAAATCTTCTATACAATTACAGCTGTCACCGTCTGTCAAAAATGTTACTTTCGCAGGTAATGCGGTTGCAGCTAAAAAGAAAATGAAGCTTGTGGCGGATTGTAGTGAAAGAAATTTAAACGACGTTTCAAAAAATTAATTTTGAACTACAACTGCAAAATTTTTATACGCTATTTAAGTGAAACTAATGTGGACAATTAGCAATTTCCTTTTGTAATTTATGGCTTTCCAGCCTTAACACTAGTCTACAATTTTCTTTTGGCTGGGGTTCTTTTTCCTACGCAATAACCTCCAAAGCAAAATACTCATCGAAGAAATAAGCCAAACCAACCACCAATATTTGATTGCTAAAGGTGGTAAAAAGAAAAGACTAAATAACCCAATTAGAGAACCGCCTATGACGATATTTACTAATTCTTTAATCCACTTTGGTTTATTTTTATTATAATTAAACATTCCTAATTAAGCTAGATCCTAGCTTCAATTACCATATTAGAAGCTGTCTTATATGTCATTTCAACCTTTGAAAAGCCACCATCATTCAAAACATTTGTTAATTTCTTTAGACCTGCTTGAGCCCCCAACGCCATCCCACCTTTTTGAGATTTTGATGCAGGTACACACGCGATAGTGGAAAATGAGTAATACATTTGTCCTATAATATTAAAGTTTTTTGAAACCTCATCATTTGCATAAGGTTCAATGATCATTAAAACACCCCCCTGCTTCAATTTTGTTTTAGCGTAACTTACAGCCGCCACAGGATCTCCCATGTCGTGCAAACAATCAAAAAATGAGATTACATCATACTCGCCCGAGTAACTTTCAGCAGTGGCAACTTCATAAGATAAATTATTCAGGTTTTTCTGATCTGCTATTTTTCGTGCTTCATGAATTGATTCCTCATGTGGATCTATACCTCTTACTGAAGATTTGGAAAATTGCGCTGCAATCATTGTTGTAGAATGGCCAAATCCACATCCTATATCGGCAAAGCTACCCCCTTTGTTTAGGGTTTCAACCGCGCCTTTTATACTTGGAAGCCATTTATTTATAAGAAATATAGAATATGCCGGCTTAAAAAAGCGGGCAGAACCTGACAGACAACATGGGTGAAGTGAGCCCCATTCAGTTCCTTCCCCTGTTTTAAAATTTTGCTTAATTACATGGTAATTATGAACTGCTCCAACCAAATTTTCAAAGCCACCAATCATTAAGGAAGGGCTATTTTCGTCACCTAAGACGCTGAATTGTTCATCGGAAAGTGAGAAAAATCCTGTTTTACTATCATAGGTGACATAGCCAGCGGCACTTAAGGCTAGTAGCCATTCACGCAAATAGCGATGATCCATTTCTATTTTTTTTGCAAACTTATCTGATGAACAAGGTCCAAACTCATACAGTTTTTCAAATAAGCCTAGTTCGTCTCCGATCATCATTATAGGAATTATTGCTCCTGCCGCTATATCTTTCATGACCTTTGATTGTAGTTCACGGACCTTCTCAATGTCTGGCATAAATATCTCCCAAAAAGAATATTATATAAAAAGCAATGTTAGCTAGGTTTTAATTTTTGTTATGCTTTTTTAGAAGTACCTTAAACGGTAAGGTTTAAATCAAACCCTTGGCGGTCTGTGGCTGATTTCAAAAATCAGCCACAAAAGAGTTTTAGGCGTATATTTTATCACTTAGACCAGTGATTAACACAACATTAGCTACTACAAAAACTATTGAAATTATTGTATCCTGAGATTTGTTAACAACCGTATACCCTTTGTCGATTATGCCAAATCTAGTGCCCAAATCATAAAATAACTGATATAATGACGTCAAAAGGCCTAAAATAAAATAAATCCAAGCCCCTTCAATCGAAGTAAAAAGTAAGTAGATTCCAATTAAAACTAGGGGGACAATGAAAGAACCTATTAGCCTTATAGGTGCAATCGCGCCCTCACCCACTTGGTAGTCATCTATTATTTTTTTTGGATTAAGAATTACGAGATAGCTGTAAAAACTCAGGCCGAGAAGCTGAATTAAAAAAAGTAGTAAATATAAAATACTGCCACCAAAATTTTCTACCATAATGTACCTCCGTGATTTGAAAATTTCATATTCGAATGGTTTATAACAAAAGCTTAGCTATGCATTTGTTTTGAATAAAGCAGTTCGTTGCGTCAAATAAACACATGAGCGGAGAGGTAAAAAATCAATAAAAGATTTGCGATAATTTAATTATTTAATCTCTTATTTGGCTCAATACTCTTATCATCGCATCAAAGATATTATCTGAAGGGTGTTTTACACAATACTCTCTGGTGGATTTATAAAGTGTATCTATTTCTTCCAAACCTGTATCCTTATTCTCCATGGCGTTTACTCCAGTAAAAAAGCCAAGAATGTAAGCAGTATAAGCGAATTTATATACTTGGTCCATTTGAGAACCTGTACTTGTAGTTTCTACCATCTCACTACAGCTTTCTTTGCCAAAACCGAGCATAGCAAATTCAGACTTTGCAGGTGTTGTCAGCAATATTGTGAATGAAAATGAAAAGAGTAGTTTTTTCATTATTTTATTTTATCCTTAGAGTAATTTAGAGACACAGGGCCATGCAGATAAATTGCATCTTTTATGCTCCCTTTCCAATTAGCCATAAAATCTTCAGTAGCTTTAAATGAACTGTCAACATCCTCTTGATTTTGATAAACAGCAATATTTAGTAAACTTTCTGGACCAGTTCTAGTAAGGATCAGATTTAAAGCATTTGGAACAAGTTCGCGCGCTCTTTTTATATACTCTTTTTCAAAAGCTATTGAACTTTCTTCTGAAATAAAATCGACCATTCTTACTCGCGAAATGCTCATAGTACACCCTAAGTTCTTTCCATCTTTGGAATTAAAATGCTTCTCATGGGCAAAAACGTCAATGTTCAATTGATAAACTAATATGGAATGAGAGTGTTATGTTAACAAAATTTTATGGCTGGGATGGTAGGATTCGAACCTACGATACTCTGTACCAAAAACAGATGCCTTACCACTTGGCTACATCCCAACACCAAAGCATTATTTACGATGGACGAAAAGAGTGTTCAAGACCTAATCTCTTTTTTTATTTAAATTATTCAACCAATCTGGGTCCATTTCTGGGACTGATGAAAGTAAAAGCTCTGTGTAATCTGGATGTGGCGGGCTAAAGACATCTGACTTCATTCCTTGCTCTACAACTTCACCGAGATTCATTACTACGACGTGGTCTGATATGGCACGGACAGTTGAGATATCATGAGTTATAAATAAGTAAGTGAGGTTTAATTCTTTTTGCAGCCTCATAAGAAGCTTAAGGATCCCCTCTTGCACAATTTGATCTAATGCTGAAGTGACTTCGTCACAAATTATAAATTCTGGATCTGCTGCTAAAGCTCTAGCTATACATATGCGCTGTTTTTGACCTCCTGAAAGTTCACTCGGTAAGCGATCAATAAACTGACCGTCTAATTCGATCATTTCAAGAAGTTGTAAAATACGATCCTCTTTTTCTTTGCCTTTTAAATCTAGGTAGAACTCTAGAGGTCTCCCAATGATCTCGCGAACAGTTTGCCGAGGGTTCATGGCTGTATCTGCCATCTGGTAGATCATTTGTATTATTCTTTTCTGCTCTTTAGTTCGATCTTCAAGCCGTTTTGGTAGAACTGCTCCATCAAATTCAATGGATCCGCTGAGCTGAGGTAATAGGCCAGTTATAACTCTTGCAGTAGTAGACTTTCCAGAACCAGATTCCCCCACTACAGCTACAGTTGAGCCTCTAGGTACGGAAATATTGACATTATGTAGGACTTTGAATTTTCCATAGGCCGCATCGATATTTTTAACTTCTAAAATAGGTTTTTGCGCTTCTACAGGTTTTTTTTCTAGGGAGCGAACAGACCAAAGTGACTTCGTATATTCTTCTTTGGGCGCCGTGAGCATCTTACGCGTTTCTGCTTCCTCTATTTCATTACCGTATCTAAGAACTTTTATTACATCAGCCATTTGGGCAACTACAGCAAGGTCGTGTGTTATATATATCGCTGCTGTGTTAAATTCTTTTACTATGTTTTTCATAGCTGTAAGGACTTCAACTTGAGTTGTTACATCTAAAGCTGTCGTTGGTTCATCAAAAACTATTAGGTCTGGCCTTGGTGACATAGCCATCGCAGTCATGACTCTTTGTAACTGACCACCAGATACCTGGTGCGGATAGCGATCTCCTATGCTCTCAGGATTTGGAAGATTTAAAGCTTCATAAAGTTTTTTTGCGTCTTTTTTTGCATCACTTTCATTTTTTATTTTAAAACGTATGGCTGAGGCTGTCGTTTGGTCAATTAAACGATGTGCAGGATTAAAAGATGCGGCTGCAGATTGCGCAACATAAGTCATCCTGTTTCCCCAAAACTTTTGTTTTTCATTATCACGTAGGGAGGCAAGATTGGTTCCGTCAAACAAAATTTCTCCACCTGTTATTCTGCATCCGGGCTGGGTATATCCCATCGCCGCAAGACCAAGTGTGGATTTTCCAGCACCTGACTCTCCAATGAGGCCCATCACTTGCCCCCGTTTTAAAGTAAGGTTTACGCCTTTTATAATAGGGTGCCACTGTTCGTCAGAAAAACCCTCTATCTCTAGGTTATTGATCTGAATTAGGTGGTCGGCTTTTTGCGCTTTACTGCTCATCGCGTATACCACTAGTTTTGTGCAAGAACCAATCTACGACGAAATTGATGGCCACTGTAAGCAGTGCAATTGCGGCTGCCGGCAAAAGTGGAGTTAATCCAGCCTTCAAATCATATTGGGCAAACATTATCAAAGAAGCATTATCACGTACCATTGATCCCCAATCAGCAGTGGGAGGTTGTATTCCGACACCAAGGAAGGAAAGAGCAGCTATGGTCAGGAAAACAAAACAAAACCTCAGCCCAAACTCAGCAATTAAAGGCGGCATGATGTTTGGTAAAATTTCTTTTCGCATTATCCAGCCTATACCCTCGCCTCGCAGTTGGGCGGCTTCAACGTAATCCATTACCACTACATTTACGGCAACGGCCCTTGTCAAACGGAAGACGCGGGTGGAATCCAAGACAGCAATAATAATGATCAAATTTATAACTGTTGATCCAAAAATTGATAATAATACCAGTGCGAATATTAGGCTGGGAATTGCCATCAAAACGTCAACGGCTCTGCTCAGGAGTTGATCGATGTAGGACCTATTAATTGCTGCAGCTAGTCCCAGAGCACCCCCGATTAGAAAAGCTAGAAAAGTTGTTGCAACGGCTATTCCGACTGTGTTGCGTGCTCCATAAATCATGCGTGAAAATATATCACGACCAATTTGATCAGTGCCGAATATATGCTCTGAACTCCAAGGTGCATAAGGCTCTGGGAAAACCTCTGCTTCTCCATATGGAGCAAATACTGGAGCAAATATTGCCAAAACTGCATATATAAATATAATCAAAAGCCCAAAGCGGGCCGTCCAGGGTGATTTAGATAATTCTATTTTTGCTCGTGTCCAAAAGGTACGTTTTTCAAGAACGGAGCCAACTTCACCAGCTGCTGAGTATGTATTTTTTTCTTGTGTCATTTTGGATGAAGCAACCTTGGATTTGTTATAATTCCAATAATATCAGCGATTAAGTTTAATAAAATATAAGTTACAGCAAAAATTAAGGCACATCCCTGTACAACTGGAATATCTCTGCTCGTTACGGCATCAACCATTAATTGACCAACGCCAGGATAAACAAACACGACTTCCACAACCACAACTCCAACAACTAAGTAGGCTAAGTTAAAAGCAATTACAGTAGCAATGGGCGCCCAAGCATTTGGGAGGGCATGTTTAAGTATAACTTCAGTTTGTGATGCTCCCGATAATCTGGCCATTTGTATGTATGGGCTAGCCAAAAGATTAATAATCGCAGCCCGGGTCATCCTCATCATGTGAGCTACAATAACAAGTGTAAGTGTAAACGCGGGAAGAGCACTTCTGTATAATCTTTCGTTCAATGGAGTTGAAGCATCAACATTGGCAAGAGATGGGAATATTGGATACAGAGATGCCAACAATAAAATCAGAATATATGCTACAAAAAATTCAGGAAAAGATATTGTAGTTAAGGTAGTTGTGTTGATTGTTCGGTCATAAACAGAATTGCGATAAAGGGCACTTGTGATCCCTAAAAATAACGAAACCGGTACCGCAATAATTGCTGTAACACTTGCTAAGAACAGAGTATTCCAAAGGCGAGGAGCTATTAGATCGATGACTTCTCTAGATCTATCTGTTCCTGATGCATTTCGGCCTGAAAAAGAGGTTCCTAAGTCTCCCTGTATGGCGCCTCCCACCCACTGCAAATACCTTATGTAGGGAGGCTCATCCAATCCTAATTCTCGTCTAAAGGCGGCAACAGTCTCTTCAGTGGCAGCTTGTCCCAAAATTGCTTGCCCAAAATCTCCAGGAAGCATTTCGATTGCAGAAAATATAATTATGGAAACTATAAAAAGTGTTGCTAATCCTAGGCCTAGTCGCCCAAGAACTGTTTTTAAAACGGGATGCAAAATGTATTACCTTATTTTAAAAATAAATATGGGCCCTTTATGAGGGCCCATAAATTTAATTGCTATTTAATATTTAAGCAAACCACCAGCGTTCGACGCACTTGGCACCATCACTATCCCAGTTAGCCGCAATATTTTCGTCTGTTGCAATTGCCTTTGAGTTAGCACTTACATAGCTGTTAAAGATCGGACATATTGTTCCACCATCATCGTATATTAGACGCTGGCATTCATAATATAGTTCCCGACGTTTGTTATCATTCAATTCAGCCCGTGCTTCTTTGACGAGTTTATTGAACTTAACTGCCGAGTCTGTAGTCTTCCAAGCAGTATCATTCCACTCTGTATCGTCAGTATATGCAGCGGAGAACATCCAGTCTTCTGTTGGTCTACCACCCCAGTAACATGCACACCATCCTTTGGCATCATTGTTCCAAACATTGGACCAGTATCCATCCTTTGGCTCTCTGATCACTTCGATTTCCATACCGGCTTCGGCTGCAGAAGCTGCCATAAGTTGCGCAGCATCAACTGCTCCAGCAAACGCAGCATCGGCTGCAGAAAGTGGAATCTTTCCTGAATGCCCAGATTTTTTATAGTGATAGGCAGCTTTATCAGCATCAAATTCCCTCTGAGGCAAGTCTGAATTATGATATCTGTTTGCCGTAGAGATTGGATGGTCGTTACCGATCGCGCCATAGCCCAATAAAATTTTATCGACTAATTCCTGACGCTTGATAGACCACTTAAGCGCCATTCTAAGATCATAATTGTCGAACGGTGCCACACTCAATCTCATTGGGAAAGTATAATGTGCTGTACCAGTAGCATCCCAAATATAGATATCTTTGTTTCTCTTGAACAGGTTTACTGTTTTCAGATCTACTCGGTCCATTGCATCAATATCGCCTGATGTTAGGGCGTTTTGACGGGCGGTCGGATCAATAATTGAAAGCAACTCCACTTCGTCAAAATGGGCCGCGCCTTCTTTCCAATAGTTTGGATTTTTCTTGAGAACTGACTTAACGCCAGGCTCAAAAGATTGAAGGATATAACCACCAGTGCCTACGCCTGATGCCATGTCTCCGGCTGGTCTAATTGATATGTGATAGTCACTCACAATAAATGGAAAGTCCGCATTTGGATTTTCTAATTCGAAAATCACCTTGTTTTTTCCATCTGCTTTTAATGATTTAACCTGAGTCAGAAGCCCTTTTGCTGCTGACGTGGAATCCTCACCCATGTGATGATTGTAGCTAGCAACTACGTCTTCCGAGGTCATTGTTTTTCCGTTATGGAACTCAACACCTTGTCTTAGATTAAAAACCCATTTTTGAGCATCATCAGACTCAAAGCTTTCCGCTAATTCTGGGATAAGCTCGCCAGTATTGCTTACTTCGGTTAAGTGGTTTCCGAAAGTATATCCATTAACAAGTGTGAAGTGGTTCTCAGATGTTGCTGAATCCAAGGTATCTGTAGTAGACCCGTGGCCTAACCCCATACGGAAACGTCCACCACTTTTTGGCGTTGATGCAGCAACTTGGCCCGCCAGCGATAATGCTGAAGGTAATGCAACACCTGTGGCAAGCAAAGATCTTACAAAAGTTCGGCGATCAATTTGACCACGCTTATACTTGAGCTCTTGGATGGCTCTGTACTCTAATTTACTCATATTATTTACGACTCCCTGTGTGTTATCGTTATTTCCTCCCAATCATGCAAAATGCTTCGACTAAAATGCAAGTGAAAATTGATTTTTTTATGATTTCAAATCAACTTAAAGCCAAAATCAATGCGAATCCCGACTAATAGTCTCAGAAATTTGCTTTTCGTAGAATAGTTTTTCATTTTCGTAAGCTTCTAATTTTGCCTGAATGTAGAAATTTTCAGCATCACACTTCATCGTCGCAAATGTTTCTGTACGAGTTTGCCAGTCTCCTCGATTTCTTTCTTCTGTCCAGTGCGTTCGCCCCTCTGCTGAAAGAGGATCATTAGGATAAATAGTCCACCATTCCCTGGCTATTGATCCAATTTCTAAACCATGGGCACTGTCTCGAACCAGTCCAAAGTCATCGATGATTTCTACTATTGATTCACCTGAACCAATATCACGAGTTACTTTTCTGGAGTTTGAAGCTTCTCTTAGCGTTTCAGTTTTCCAAGGTTCATCTGTCTTTTCTGGTAAAAAATTGCGCATGTCCTCGCTACCGCCTTCCGTAACTGGAATGTCAATACTTCCATCAATAATTTCTATTTCACCTTTATCTGGTGTGGGCCACAAAAGTGGCCAATAGGCATTTGAAATAGATAATCTAATTTTATGATCTTTAAAAATACGATAGGCTATATGATCTAAATCAAAGGTAATGGAAATAATTTCATCTTTTTTAATTTGTCTTGGCTTATCATGACCATCAATATGCCCAAGATTATAAACCCCATAGGTTATTCTTGTTGATGCCCCATCGGGGTGGATGTGGTTCAGTCGAACTGCAATTTGAGCAGTATTAGCAGATGATCTAAGTTTTAATTTTACTTTTGGGGCGCCCACGATGTCTATTTGATCCCTCAACTCTGCAGTTGTAAAACTAGCAGACTGTCCGTCGTCTGTTCTTTGATCACCAGGAAGCTCTGGGCCAAGCCAAATTGCACAATACTCTCCGCCATCTAGTCCACATGTTTGGGGTGAAGATATAAATGTTTTGGAATAGCCTTTTTCCTCGCCCAATGTTGAATTTTCATTGATATGGAGTGTCTTCGTTGATGATTGGTTAGGCCACTGATCGTAAGTGACCCAATGACCCTTTCTATGTTCGTATGAGGACTTGGGCTTAACCCCCTCCATAAGATAAACCGTATAAGCTGGATCATTTTCAACCTGTGTATTTTTGTTTTTCAGCCAATGATCCCACCATCTTAATGCTTCATGAAGAAAATCAATTCTTGGTCCCGGCACTGCAAAATGTG
>ENA-OSEY01003114-OSEY01003114.1-marine-metagenome-genome-assembly--contig:-NODE-3114-length-10357-cov-3.518580_pt1 | contig 10357 bp, 9 predicted proteins | sample MGYA00248465_ERZ534230 | MGnify/ENA primary metagenome ERZ534230 (study PRJEB26409, sample SAMN06344110) | marine metagenome | isolation source: Sea water from surface | place: Atlantic Ocean:Southern... | reverse complement strand
AGAAAAGAAATTTTAATTCAAATTTTTCTTATAATATTGATTTTAATAATTGTGGTTTTTACTTATCAAAAATATTTCAAAAAAGAACTGAATGAAGATGTGGTTACAAACAAAGATGAAATTAATAAAACAGAAAATAATCTTATAAATATTGAATATGAATCAATAGATAGAGAGGGCAGAAGATATATCATCACTGCAGAGACAGGTAATTTTAAAAAAGAAAAGTCGGAATTAATCTTTATGACAAATGTAAATGCTAAAATTTTTCTTTTAGATGGAAGTGTAATATATGTCAGTTCTTTAAATGCAGAATATAATACGCTAGTCTACAACACAAAATTTTACAAGGAGGTAAAGATGAAGTTTTTAGAACATCATATTTTTTGTGAGAATCTAAATATTTTCTTTAACAAAAATTTGATTGAAGCATTTAATAATTTAAATTATAAAAATTTGGATATTATTATGTTGGCAGATAAGATAGAAATTGATTTACTAACAAAAAATTCAAAAATTTATAATTTTAATGAGAATAAAATAATAATAAAAAATAGAAATTTAAATGGCAATAATTAAGAAGTTTAGAATAAAATCTTTTAAAAATATACAGCCTGCCCTTAAATTAGATAAGGTAAGTTTCTCTTTTGAACAGAGACCTATATTAGACTCAATAAGCTTTAATTTAAACCAAGGAGAAATTTTAGGTTTATTGGGACCTAACGGAGTAGGAAAGTCAACAATTTTTAATCTTATTACTGGTCTTTTAAAACCAAACTTTGGATCAATTTTTATAAATAACAAGGACGTCTTAAATTATCCAATAGCAGAGAGAGCCACTACATTCAAAATAGGATACGTTCCACAATATGGTGGATATTTTCATGATCTTACTTTGCTTCAGAATCTAAAGGCTATAGCTGAAATACAAATTATGGATATTTTACAGCTATAAATGCAGTAGGAGATATTGTTGCTATTGGACAAAATGTGAGTGGAACCCGTCTTGTTAGTGATCCAAGTAAATATATCTATGCTCTTGTATATAAATATGACGGTTCAAATTGGAATTTACTTGCTCCAGTTACTGGTGACATAAGTGTAAAAGCCAAAGACGTGGCATTAAGTGCAAGTGGTCATCAACTATTTATTGGGTTGGACACAAGCTTGAAGTATCATGCAGTATATCAGTATAAAACAAACACAAATACATGGGAATTAATCACCAATAATATGGTAAGCCAACTCGTTCCCAATGCAAGCGGTGCAGTAGCCTCATATACAGGTGATATTACCTCGGATGGTAAACGAGTCATTGCTGGTGGAATAAGGGCTCCTACTGGTAGTTTTAGGGGTATAACTCACATATCAAATGAATTATCTATGACTGAAACCATAAACCCAGTTTATCAAACACATGCAAGTGATTTAGCTTCAAACGGAACTTTTAGTTCCAATACTGAGTTCTATCATTCTTTAGTTGTGCCTGGTAATATGGTAATTGTTGATGGTTCCAATAAAACTACTTATGGTTCTTATACAACCTATACAAATCAGGACGGTAACAAATATTTTCATGTTGGAAAGAGTGCATCCAATGTATTTAATATAGTAAATCAATCAAATGTTGGCGTTTATATGGCTTCCGGTCAAAGCACATTTTCAAGCACTTCAGATAGAAAGTTGAAAACAAATATTCAACCATTAGAAAATTCATTGGAAAAAATAAAGAAATTAAATCCAGTAACTTATCAATGGAAAGAAAACAAAAAAGAAGATAGTGGATTTATTGCTCAAGAAGTAGAAGAAATAATGCCTGAATTGGTTGAAGAAAATGAAACATATAATGGAGAAAAGCAAAAAGGAATCAAGACTTCTGAATTAATACCATTTATTTTAGAAAGTTTGAATAAAATAGATAAAAAATTAGATAAACTATAATTTTTATATTTTAGGTTTGAATTAATTATATAGGATATATATATAATTAATGAGTAATTGGTTGGATAATTCAAACAACGCAAACACTTTAAAACAAAGTTATATTCAAGGAAATTTGGAAGTAAGAAATCCAAGTAATGGTGGAGGATACCTAAGGACACGTAATAGCACTGACGCTTTACTTGCTGTGGGAGATAGTAGTTTTAATGGCAAGGTTTATTTAGCAACACCCTTTAATACTAATACTATTTACCCACAACCACACTCAAATGCCGATATTTTTTGGAATTTTGCACAAAATATAACTACCTCTACAATTGGAGGTGATAGTGGAATAGAAGGAACTTTTAGAATATATAACGACACAGTTAAGACCGTAACTTTAACAGAAAGTGAAGGATTCCAAGCATTAAGAAGTGAACAATTAAGAGCATCAGTAAAAAATTATGTATTTCCTTCAGATTCATTTACTATTGAATTATATTGCAAAATAGCTTCTACATCTACTGGAAATTATATTATTTCATATACCGCTGAAAACACAGCAGCAGGTCAAGTGTTGTGGCAAAGAGTGGATGCGAACGAAGTAAAAATGTATCTTCAGACCGTAAGTGGTTCTGGCGCTAATATAAAAGTAAGTGATAATAATACCTCTAGAGTCAATGCAACTCATCTACAAATTCAAAATAGTGATTTTAGTGCGAGTGCATGTGCTGGAATAATGCTTGCTGCAAGTAACGGTGCTAATAGTGAATTTAATATTGTAACTCAGAAACACTCTAGTGGTACTGGTGCTGATTTCCACTTAGATAATGGTACAGATGCACTGATGCAAATAAGTGGAGATAATGGTGATATAAAATTTGGTGTGAATGGAACAATGATAACTTCCTTCACGCCTGGAAATGGTAATACTGTAACAGGTATTGGAGTGGAGGCACGAAATGGTGCAATATTTCTTTCAAGATCTGATGGGCCATCTATATTTGCAAATAGAAATAGTCATGGAGAAATAATTAGATTCAAAAAAGATGGTAGTTCCGTTGGAAGTATAAGCACAAACGGAAATTCTTTGCCATCGGATAAAAACTTTAAGAAAAATATATCAGATTTAGATTTAGGTTTATCACTCGTAAATAAGTTAAAACCAAGTCAATTTAATTACAAGATTGATGACCCTAATACTCCTGTAATGTATGGTTTGATTGCACAAGAACTGGAAGAATCACTAACATCTGAGGGAATAACAAAAAATAGCACACAATTAATACAACATCGTCCTACAGATAATGATAAGGAATCTGATTATGATGTTGATTATGCAAAATTAATACCAATCCTTATTAATGCAGTTAAGGAACTATCTGCAAAGGTTGACGCACTTAAAAGTTCATAAATACTAAAAAAGGGGGAGAGTGAACCCAAATGGCATCAGAAATTAGAGTCGATAAAATTAATAGTCTATCAGGAATAGGGACAGTTTCTCTGTCGCCTACTGGAGTGGATATATCTGGAATTACAACAGCTGAAACTTTAAAGGTAACTACTGGTATTGTCACAACTTTGACTGCCACCACAGGAATTGTTACTACACTTACAACCAATACTGCAAAGGTTGGTGCTGCAGTCACAATTACAGAATCAGGTATATTTGCAACAGGTGTATGTACTGCAACCACATTTAAGGGTGACGGTTCTCAACTATCTAACATTACTTCAACAACAATAAACAATAATGCAGATAATAGATTAATAACTGGATCAGGAACAGCAAATACTTTGGAGGCTGAATCTCTTCTAACTTACACTCCTAATACACAATTAGTAATTCAAGGAACGGGAGAAGGTGGCCCACATGTGTACAGAGACGGTGGACAAGGCCCAGATATTGCATTTTATGCTTCTAATGGCACTATTGCATCTCCAACTGCTTCCGTAAATGGTCATTCCACTGGTAATATTAATTTTGCTGGATACGATGGATCTGCATATCATAGAAGAGCATCAATTAATGGACAAGTAGATGGTTCTGTTGTTGATGGATCTGATACTATCCCTACTGCACTATATTTTAGAACAGGAACAACTTCTGCTGTAGAAAGACTTCGCATCGGATCAGATGGACATACAATACCAGGCGCAGATAACACTTATGATCTAGGTTCTACATCAAAACGTTGGAGAAATGTATATACAACTGACTTAAAATTATCTAACGAAGGTTCAAAAAATGATGTTGATGGCACTTGGGGCAACTATACTATTCAAGAGGGTGAAGATGAGCTCTTCTTAATAAATAATCGTAATGGTAAAAAGTATAAGTTCAATCTAACGGAGGTTAGCTAATGGCACTATATTATGGCAGCACTAAAACTCACGCTGTTTTAAATACACACTATACATCAGATACAGCTTTTCACTACACAACAACAACTAGTGGTTCAACTTTTTTGTCGATGACTTTCACTACTCATACCACAGCGAGTAAACATATTGTACTTGCAACTGTGAATGGTTCTGCAAACGATGATGCATCTGGAGTTTTGGAGTATTATAACAATGGATCTTGGCAACAAAGAGATGAGATGAGAGGAGCATCTGGTCCAGGTGGTGGAGGTAACTTCCGTGGATCATTTGGTGACTGGTCAATATCAAGAGCTAGCACAGTTGAAGATAAACAAACTTGTCAATGGACTGCGATATACGAATTTGATTTCCCATCTACAAACTCAGGATATAGAGTGAGGTATTCTTGTGAAAACACTGGTGGATTATATTTGAATCGACCAAGAGGAAGTGATGGTGGTTATAACACAAACACCTCAAGAAGTTCTCTTTTAGTATTTGAATTGGGAGATTAAAATGGCTTTTATTAGTACTGCACCTGACTTAGGAATTGACGCATTAAGATTTACTGCTGATGCATTAAATGAATTATATGGAGATCCACAAGTAAATATTGTTTTTAATAATCAAAATCATTTTGATTACTCAGCAATAGATTTACAAAATTACACTTTATGTTCTGAAGCAGACTTAAAAAATAAAATTGAGGAGGTATATAATAAATGGGAAGCAAATCAATATCAAAGAGATAGAGTAGGCATCGGATCAACAGGAAAAATTACAACAACTGTATATCCAGATATCGGTGATCAATTAGATCAATTATATCACGATATGGCTGATGGGAAACTTGGTGCTGCTGCAACGACTGGTTCTTGGTTCGTTGGAATCACAAGCGTAAAAACAAGTAAACCTAAACCATCGTAATTAAATGCCATATATTGGTCGCAATCATATAGCGGGTGATCATACCAGCAACTTTAAAGTATTAGATGACATTTCATCTTATACTGCGACTTTTAATGGCTCCTCAACTAATGTAGTGTCCACTGCGAATGAGACATTAAGAATACTAGAACATCGTTTTATACAGGGACAGAGAGTAACATATACAAATGGTGGTGGTGGAAATATTGGTGGGTTAACAACAGGCACAGCATACTATGTTACCTTTGATACTCATAATACAATTAAGTTGGCAACGAGTTTATCAAATGCAAATAATAATATTAACATAAATTTATCATCTGTTGGTAGTGGAACTGCACATACTTTAAATGCTGCATTTGATGGTACAAATACAAAATTTAAGTTAACACACAATAGTGGAGATGATGCAATAATTAATAATGCAACACAACTACAGGTTGCAATTAACAATGTAATACAAAGACCAAATCAAACTGCATTATCTTTCACTGAAGGTTTTGCAATAGAAGATAATCATAAGATAGTATTTAAAACTGCACCAACATCAAATGATGTTTTTTGGGGAAGTATTATAGCAAATACGATTGAATCTTTTGATTCATCAGATTTTAAGGTTGATAATTTTACTGGAGATGGAAGCACCACTACATTCACACTTTCAAAGGATGTTCCTAACGTTCAAAGTTTGATGGTTACTTTGGATGGTGTTACTCAACATGCAAGTGATAATACAACAACAAGATCATATAGTTTATTAAGCGGTAATACAGTTGAATTTACAGCACCACCAGGTGTAGGAATAGAAATTCAAGTCAAACATCTTGGATTTGCTGGAGCAGCAACTGGAGAAGTTAGTGGTTTCTATGGTCGTACTGGGAATGTTACACTAAGTGCGAATGATCATATAACAACTGGTGATATAACAGCACGTAATTTCAAAGCGACTGGAATTACAACATTTAGTGGAGATGGAACATTTGGTACGGTCAATGCTACTACTGGAACATTTAGTGGTAACATATCTGCTGTAGATGGAAATTTTTCAGGTAACGTATCAATAGGTGGAACACTAACTTATGAAGACGTAACAAATATAGACTCAGTTGGTATTATAACAGCACGAAAAGATATTCATGTAGGTGCTGGTATTTCTGCTGTTGGAGTAATTACAGGTAGATATTTAAATCCATCATCAGTATCAACTCAGAATGTAATAATTGGATGGGAACAATCCACTCGCAATGTGACTGGCAATTGGAATGTTCTGCTAGGACGTAGAGCAGGTGAGGGTCTAACTTCTGGTGGTAGTGCAGTCTGTATAGGTGCGAATGCTGGTCAATTATTAGGAAGCTCTTCTGGAATTTTTATAGGTGGTCAAGCTGGTTCTAAAACTACTGGTGCTGGAAATCTATTCATTGGTGGTAATGCAGGACAACAAACTACATCGGCAGGTGCTTGTACAATTATTGGAAATTTAGCAGGTATTGATAATCAAGGAAGTAATAATACAATACTTGGATATTATGCTGGTCGAGGAAACAGTGGTGTCACAGACGGAGCTCAAAATACATTTATTGGAGCTCATTCAGGATTTAAAATACAGGGAGGAGATGACAATACAGGTCTCGGATACAATTCCCTTCGTGAACTTTTGGGTGGAAATAAAAACGTTGCGATTGGACGACAAGCAGGTGACGCATTAGTTTCGGGAAATAACAATATAATTATTGGATATCAAGCAGACGCATCAACCTCTACCACAAGTAATGAAATCACTCTTGGTGATGCAAATATCAAACATTTAAGAGTACCAGGTATTGGAGTTAGTTTTAATAACACAGGTGGAACTCAACTTGGTATCATAACTGCAACTGAATTGGATATATCTGGTGACTTAGATGTAGATGGTCATACAAACTTAGACAATGTAAGCATCGCTGGTGTAACAACATTTTCTGGTGCTGCGACTATTAAAGCAAGTGCTCTAGATACTGATTTCTTCAGTGTCATTAGACAAGATCATTCTTCAACTAAACTTTTAAGAATATTTCAAGACAGTAGTTCTGGTGGTGGTGCTGGTGGTTGTCATATTAATACAGTCAATCGAAATTTAATGATTACTGCAAACGTAGCTGCAGGTGCGGATGATGGATTATATTTAACGACAGCAGGATCAATTGGAATAAACAGCACTTCCCCTGATAGAAGATTCACCTTGCATCAAGATGCAACTTGTAGAATGAATCTTAAATCCCTTGCAAATAGTACAGCAGGGATAGAGTTTGGAGATCCTGATGATCACAATATTGGATATATTGTTTATGATAACACTGATAATTCAATGCAATTTGGTGTTAATGCAGGTGAAAGATTTCGCATTGCATCTTCAGGTCAAATAGGTTTAAGTGGTGCAAACTATGGTTCATCAGGTCAGGTATTAACAAGTCAAGGTTCGGGTAGTGCAGCAACTTGGAGTACAATTGCATCTGATAAAATCATAGAAGGAAATACAGAGGTAGAAACTGTTGATACAGGTTCTGATGGTCATGTAAAAATTACAACAGAGGGTAGTGAGAGAGCTCGCATTACATCAGCAGGTAAGTTTCTTATCGGAACAAGCACCCCACAGGGAAATGCTAACGCAGATGATTTAGTTGTATCAACTAGTGGGCACAGCGGTATTACCATTCGTTCAGGAACTAGTAGTAATGGAAATATATTCTTTGCTGATGGAACTTCTGGTGGTGATGAATATAGGGGTGTGATTGATTATAATCATAGTAGCAATCATATGTCATTTAGTACAAATGCTGTAGAAAGAGTTCGCATCGACTCAAGTGGTAATTTAATGATCGGTTCGAGTTCAGCTGAGGCAAAATTAGATGTCACTGGAGGAGTTTCCATAAGTTCAAATGGTGTGACAGTATCACCATCAGGTTATGATTTGAAGATAAGAAGTAATACAGCTAAGTTAGGAATACATATTGACAATGCTAGTGGTACACCGATTCTAGAATTTGGCATTGGTGGAGCAACTGGTGGTAGGATTACAACAAATACTAGTGCTGGTCCGATAATAATTGCTCCAAACAATGTAGAAAGACTTCGCATCGCAGCAGATGGTCAAGTATTACCAGGTGCTGATGATGCACAGAATTTAGGTTCATCAACAAAGAGATGGAAAAATATATACGCTGCTGATATGCACTTCTCCAATGAAGGTAAGACAAATGATGTTGATGGTACTTGGGGTGATTGGACTTTACAAGAGGGTGAAGATAGCGTCTTTATGATAAATAACAGGACTGGTAAGAAGTATGCTATTACTATGAGGGAGGTAAACTGATGCCAATATTTGTTGGAGCTGGCACATCATCTTTTGCCAAAGGCAGTGGTGGTATAGGATTTTCACAAATTACTACGTCTACAAGAGATGCACTATCAGGTGTTGTAGAGGGGCAAATTATCTTTAATACCACAACAGACAAATTACAAATTTATGTTGGATCTCAATGGGTTGATGTATCAAAAACTCCTTTCGATGTGAATGGTGGTAATAGTACTTCAACTTCATCAAGGACTGGATTTAAGGTACACACCTTTACAAGTCCTGGCACACTTTCTGTAGTGCAAGGTCAGAATGAAGCTGGTCAAGTAGAAATTCTTGTTGTTGCTGGTGGTGGATCTGGTGGAGGTGGTCGCCATAGCGGAGCAGGTGGTGCAGGTGCGATTAGATTTTTAACTAATCAAGTATTAACTCCAGGTAATTATTCTGTAACAGTAGGATCTGGTGGAGCCACTGGACCAAATGGTAATATCGCAAACGATGGTCAGAATTCTTCATTCGCAAGCATAACCGCAGCAGGAGGAGGTGGAGGTGGAGCACACCCCGCTAATGACGCAGGAAGACCAGGCGGAAGTGGTGGTGGTGAGGGACATAGTGCAGCAGGTGAGGGAAATGGAACTGGTGATAGTGGTGGTAGTCCTAATTCTGTAAGTCCTTCAAATGGATGGGGAAATAATGGAGGAAGTATAGCTCCGTCAGCGGTAAGAGCTGGTGGCGGTGGCGGTGGTGGTGCTGGTGCTGTTGGTGGAACTGGAGGTGGGAGTAATGAAAGTGCTCCGTCCACAGGTGGTGTTGGTGGTGCAGGTTTACAATATACTACAGACGGAAATAGTTATTATTATGCTGGTGGTGGTGGAGGTTCTGCAAATCCTACAAGTTGTAATCACGGAGCAGTAGGTGGTAATGGTGGTATCGGTGGTGGCGGTGGCGGTGCTGCCTGTGGAAGTCCTCAAAGTGGTGGTTCTGGAGGAGGAAGTGCAAGAAATAGTGGTGCTTCAGGAGCAGCAAGTAGATCTCAACCTTCAAATGTTGCTAATGGAGGTGCTGCTGGTGCTAACACTGGTGGTGGTGGCGGTGCTGCTGCTGGATGGTCAAGTTACGGAAACGGAACTGGAGGAGCAGGTGGTTCTGGAATCGTCATAGTCGCATATCCAACTTCAATAACATAGAGGTTTAAAATGGCACATTACGCAGAAATTGGAGTTGACAATGTAGTGAAAAGAATTCTTTTCATTACTAATAAAGATTGTATGACTGAAGGTGGTATTGAAAAGGAAGAAATAGGAAGAGCTCATTTAGAAAAACACCACGGAGGAACTTGGATAAAGTGCTCAAACTTTACTGTTGAAGGAGTACATGTAGAGGGTAGAACTCCTTTTAGGGGAAATGGTCCTGCAGTTGGGTGGTATTATAATTCAACATTAGATATTTTTCAAGAACCAAGACCAAGAGATAAAGATGGTGATTCCTGTGGTTCGTGGGTATTAAATAACACGACTGGTAAATATGCTGCACCGATAGCAAAACCAACAGATGGTGCAGACTATAAATGGGATGAATCCCTATATATTTCTGACAACTCAAAAGGTTGGATTAAAATTGCTGACACATAATAATTATGGCATTTAAAAAATTTGGGGATGTTGAGTATCCAATACCAGGAATTGATACTGCAATGCAAGTATTGCGACCAGGTGCTAGATGGGATTCAAATAATTCCACACTTATAGAATTTGAAGATGATGAAGGTAGAGAACCCCCTACAATGGAGGAACTTCAAGAAGAAGTAAAAAG
>ENA-OSEY01003113-OSEY01003113.1-marine-metagenome-genome-assembly--contig:-NODE-3113-length-10359-cov-15.836219_pt1 | contig 10359 bp, 8 predicted proteins | sample MGYA00248465_ERZ534230 | MGnify/ENA primary metagenome ERZ534230 (study PRJEB26409, sample SAMN06344110) | marine metagenome | isolation source: Sea water from surface | place: Atlantic Ocean:Southern... | reverse complement strand
AAAGGAAAAAAGAATTAAAGAAAAAGCTAAAGATATATTACCCTTAGTTAATTCTTTTGTATCTTTTACATATCGTGAGTAGTCACCAAAGTTTAAAATTAAGATTGAATAATATGCAAATAATGTTCCTGTGATACCAATCATATTCGCTAATTTAAATTCTTCAAATCCACCAGATAAGTTTAACCTATCCGACAATGTTTCTAAAACATATAAGTCACTTTCAGAAATAAAAATTAAAAAAAACAAAAACAGTCCAAAAAAAACAAACATTGCTGAAAAATTTACAAAATTCTTTATTATTTTTTGTCCATTGCTAAAAATTAAAAACTGTATCAATAAAGTGAATATAAAAGATAACCAGTCAATTAAGTTCATTGACATGAAATAAATTAAAAAAATATCGTTATCTAAAAAATTACTATCAATATTGAATAAAGTAATTCTTATTAAGTATCCAATTGATTTAGAGATAAAAAAAGTTTGTACTCCAAAAAAAAATAAGCCAACAAATCCTCTTAAAAGACTAATATATTTTGCTCCCAAATAACCAGTTGATATTCTTAAAAAAACTGGAAAAGGTATACCATGTCTTTGGGAAGGTGCTCCACCAAGGTTTGAAAAAAAACAAACTAAAATTGATGCTAATATTGAGCCAAATAAAACTTCATAAAAATTTAAATTATAAAGCAAATATAAAGAACCTAATAAAGCGAAAGAAATGATGCTTTGCGTTCCAACAGTCCAAAAACAAAATATATCTTTCCAATTCCAATTTTTATTTGTTGGATTTACTGAAACTATTTCCCAGTTTGTTAAATGAATATTTTCTTTATTAGGACTCACTATTCCATAATAATCATATATAAATTACTGTCCATACAAGACAGATGGCAACCATAGGACTATTTTAGGAAATATAATAATAATAATAAGACCAATTATTTGGAGCACCATAAATTGCATCATTCCTAGATAAATATCCTTTAAATCCCATTCTGGAACGACTCCTTTTAAAAAATAAGCTGATAATGCTACAGGAGGTGATAGCCAGGCGGTTTGTAAATTTACGGCAACTAATATTGCAAACCAGGTTAAATTAAATCCTAAAGCTTCAACTAAAGGTAAAATTATCGGAATTATAATCATAACTATTGGCACCCATTCAAGAGGCCAACCTAATAGAAAGATCATAACCATTATCATTCCAAGGATTAGATATTTGTTCATTTCTAATCCTAATAAAAATTCTGTTAATAAAGTTGGTGTACCTAATCTTGCAAATACTGCTCCAAAAAAGTTTGATGCCGCAACTAAAACCATTATAAGTGCAGTAATTTCTAATGTTTTTACTAATGCTTCTTGTAATTTTGGTAATGTCAATTTTTTATAAGCTAAAGACAATAATAATGCACCCATTGCACCGCATCCTGCAGCTTCAGTTGGAGTGGCAAATCCTAACAGAATACTTCCAAGTGCTGCAAACACTAAAGCTGCTGGAGGTACTAAACCTAAAAAAAACTCAATCCAAACTTTTTTCATACTTGTAGCCCTCATATCTTCTGGTAATGGTGGCCCTAGCTTTGGGTTCATCATGCATCTAATTGTTGTATAAGCCGCGTACAATGTTGCTAATAAAATTCCAGGGAAAATTGCAGCCGCAAATAAGTCAATAACAGGAATCTCCATAATAGGGCCCATCACAACTAACATTATACTTGGTGGGATTAATATTCCTAATGTTCCGCCAGCGGTTATGGTTCCAGCCGCAAGTCTCACATCGTAACTTGAACGGTTCATTGATTTTGCAGCCATAATTCCTAAAATTGTAACTGAAGCACCAACAATTCCTGTTGCAGCTGCGAATATAACTGAGACAAATAAAACAGCGTAATATAAAGAGCCTCGAACTTTAGCTAGCATTAATTGAAAAGCAGAAAATAATCTTTCCATTAAACCAGCTTGTTCCATCATTATCCCCATAAATACAAATAGTGGAACTGCTGCTAGGGTTTGCTCGGTCATTACCATGGAAAATTGTAGCGTCATTAAATAAAAAACTAATTTTCCAAATCCTAAATATCCGAAAACAAATCCTAAAAAAATTAATGTAAATGAAATAGGAAAACCAACAAATATTGCAAATAACATTACACCAACTAAAATAAAACCTAATATTGCTGGATCAATTAACTCTGCGATCATTTATTTTCCCCTGGCCATTCACCTTTTTTACTTGCCCAATAACTTTTTAATAATTCTGATACACCTTGAATTAATAAAAAGATTATTCCAACCAATAAGCATGTTTTAATTGGCCACATAAAAGGCATCCAAGTAGTATCCATGCCTCTTTCACCTCTTCTAATAGACTCTTCAACAAAACCGATTGTCATGTATAAAAAAACAAGCAGTCCTGGAAAATAAAATAAAATATATAACCAAAAATCTATTAAACCCTGTGTCTTAGTTTTAAAATTTCTATATAAAAAATCTGCTCTAATATGAACTCCTTTTGATAGAGCATAAGCTGCACCCAACATAAATAATGCACCATAAAGAAATCTACTTATATCGTATGCCCAAATTGTAGGAGCTAAAAATAATTTTCGAGCAATGACTTCGTAAGTCATTGCAAAAATTAATGGAATTAAAATCCAACAAACTATATTTCCAACGATTTTACTAAATTTATCTATTCTTAATATGGTATTTGCCATCCATGATGGCATATCTTCAGGCATTTTATTAGAGGTCCCTCGCCTCTCAGCAATCATTTCATCTGATATATCAAAGTTTGATTGTTTGTCTGACATAAAGGAATTTTAAACAAAAAGAGCGGACTGTAAAGTCCGCTCTTATTAAATTTAAAAGTTATTACTTTTTTACTTCAATGTCGCTGCGTGAGCCATTCCAAGCTTAGCATTTGACATTTGAGCACCGCTCCAGAAAGGAACAGCAACATCAGCAAACTCTTTCATAGAGTCATATACTTTTTTGAAAAATGCGTTTTTCTCAGCATTTTTATTTAAAGTAGCTTTTGCTGCAGCCATATATTCTACGAAATAATCAGATGGAGTGTCTTCTAATTTAACCCCATGCTTAGTAGTAAGCTCTTGTAAAGCTTTACCATTTTCGTAAATTCTGTAGCTTAAAGATTTTGCTAGTGATGCATTAGCAGCAACTTCAAGAGATTTTTTCTCGTGAGCTGTCATTGCATTATAAGTTTTTCCAGTTATGTAAAAGTCAGCATTAACTACAACTTGGTGTAATCCTTGTAAGTAGTAATGTTTTAAGACTTTTTGAAAACCAAACGTTAAATCTGGTTTTGGACAACACCACTCAGCTGCATCAATAGTACCTGCTTCAAGTGCTGGTAAAATATCACCACCACCCATAGCAACAGATGCTATACCAATGTCTTTGTAAGTTTGTCCTGGAATTCCTGGAGGAGTTCTGAATTTATATTTTCTAAAGTCAGCCATATCTTTAATTGGTTTTGGAAACCAACCTAAAGCTTCTGGTCCAACTGGTTGAAGCATAAATCCTTTTATGTCTCTTCCCATTTCTTTCCATAATTGGTCGTAAAGTTCTTTACCACCACCGTATTGGAACCATGATAGAAATGCTAAGTTATCTATACCTACTCCACCTCCTGCTACAGGTGAACCAAATAACATAGCTGCTGGGTGATCACCTGACCAATAGTGTGTCCAAGCAAATCCACAGTCAATTAAACCTTTGTCAACCGCATCTAAAGTTTCTTTAACTCCAACAACTGCTCCTGCTGGTAAAATTTCAAATTTTAAAGATCCATCAGTTAAAGCTGTTACAGTATCAGTGAAGTCTTTAAGCATTTTTACTTCATCTGCTTTAGTATTAAGAACGGTCTGACATTTCAATGTTTTAGCGCTAGCGTTTGATACAAAACCAAAAACTAAAAAAGCGGTAAACAAGATTGAAATAATTTTTTTCATAATTTCCCTCTCTTAAGTTATTTTTAAAAAACTAATTCTGACAAAAATCTTATAACGATACAAGAACCAAATATCTCAATAAACCTAGTAAAAATGAGAGATTCAGTATAAAAATAAACCCAAAGTGATTATGGAAAATTTTGATTACATTATTATTGGAGCAGGCTCAGCTGGTTGTGTTTTAGCTAATCGATTATCAGAAAATCCTAAAAATAAAGTTTTACTGTTAGAGGCTGGTGGAAAAGATAATTATCCATGGATACATATACCCGTTGGTTATTATAAGACAATGCATAATCCAAAAGTAGATTGGTGTTTTCGTACAGAAAAAGATGAGACGATGAATAACAGGTCAATAAGATATCCTAGAGGCAAAACATTAGGAGGCAGTTCATCAATAAATGGCTTGTTGTGGATAAGGGGTCAAAGTAATGATTACGATAATTGGCGTCAGCAAGGTAACAAAGGTTGGGGATGGGATGATGTATTACCGTACTTTATAAAATCAGAAAACAATGAGCTAGGCAAAGGCAAATTTCATAGTGATGAAGGTCCAATCATGGTTGCAAATAAAAAAATTAAATTAAAAATGCTTGATGAATTTATAAATGCAGCAGAAGAGAAAGGTATTCCTAAGGTAAATGATTTTAATACAGGTGATAATTTTGGTGTTGGTTTTTTTCAATTTACTACAACTTTTAATAAATTAGGATTGAAATTAAGATATAGTGCAGCAAAAGGTTACTTAAATCCTGCAAAAAAAAGATCAAATTTAAAGATAATAACTAATGCTCATGTTCAAAGGATTAATTTTGAAGGTAAAAAAGCTTCAGGTATTGAATACTTTCTTGGAGAAAATTTGAGTAAAATTTCTGCCAATAAAGAGGTTATATTATGTGCGGGCTCAATTGGATCGCCTCATATCTTGCAAGTCTCTGGAATTGGCGATGGTGATAAATTAAGTAAAATTGGGATAGATTTAATAAAAAATCTTAAAGGAGTTGGTAAAAATTTACAAGACCACTTAATGTTTAGACCAGTATATAAAGTTAAAAATTTAAAATCGTTGAATAAGAAAATTAATAGTCTTTTTGGAAAATTTTTAATTGGATTAGAATATATCTTTAATCAAAGTGGACCAATGACTATGGGAGCAAGTCAGGTATGTGGTTTTGCTAAAAGTGATAGTTCTAGAGAAACTCCAAATCTACAATTCCATGTACAGCCCATTAGTACAGATATTTTAGGAGCAACTAAACTCCATGATTTTGATGGAATTACACCAACAGTTGCTAATATTAGACCAACAAGTAGAGGAGAAATTAATATTGTAAGTAAAAATATTAAAGATAATCCAAAGATTAAGATGAATTATTTATCAACTGATGATGATAGGTATGTTGCTGCACAAGGATTAAAGCTTGTAAGAAAAATAATGCTAGATACTGAAACATTTAAAAAATATGAACCAGAGGAATACCGTCCTGGTGCTCACATTAAAGATGATGAGGAGCTAGTTAAAGCTGGTAGTGACTATGCACAAACAATTTTTCATCCTGTTGGCACTTGCAAAATGGGTCAAGATGAGAATTCAGTTGTAAACGATAGACTTAAAGTTCATGGAGTTGAAAATTTAAGAGTAGTTGATGCATCAATTATGCCTAATATTACATCAGGAAATACAAACGCACCAACTATAATGATTGCAGAGAAAGCATCTGACATGATATTAGAAGACAATCTGCAATGAATGAAGAAATAATAATTTTTACACAAATAGTTTTTATCGATTTAGTTTTAGCGGGTGATAATGCAATAATAATTGGTATGGTTGCATCTCAATTTCCAGCCGCGGAGAGAAAAAAAATTATTTTTTGGGGAATTGGTGGAGCTGTTGTATTAAGAATAATACTAACTCTTTTAACTGCATACTTGTTACAAATAACTGGTCTAAGATTGATTGGTGGTTTAGCGTTATTATATATTTGCTATAAACTTTATAAAGATATTCTAAAAAATTCTAATAGTGAACCAAATAGTAAGATAAAAATAGATAAGTCTAGTTTTATAAAAGCTATATCAACTGTATTAATTGCAGATTTTACAATGAGTTTAGATAACGTGCTTGGTGTAGCTGGAGCAGCAAAAGATCACTACGGACTTTTGGTTTTTGGTTTAGTCTTATCAATAGTTTTAATGGCAACTGCTGCTACTTTAATATCTGGATGGATAAAAAAGTATAAATGGATTGGTTGGGTTGGTTTATTAGCAATACTGGTAGTTGCAATAGATTTGATTTATACTGACCTAAAAATTTTAATTATTTGATGTACCTAAAAAAATATAACTTAAAAAACAAAACAGCTCTTGTTACAGGCGCCGGTAAAGGTTTGGGGAGAGCCTGCGCAATTGCTTTAGCTGAAGCCGGAACAAATCTAATAATAATTAGCAGGACTGAAAAAGATTTAAAAGAAGTCTCAAAAATTATTAAAAAATTTAGAGTAAAATGTAAATATTTTGTATGTGATGTTACAAAATATGAACAAATTAAAAAGGTTATTAATTCTCAAAAAAGAATAGATGTTGTTGTCAATAATGCGGGAACAAATATTCCAGAACATTTTACTAAAGTTAAAAAAAGTAACATGGAGTATTTGGTAAAAGTTAACACTATAGCTTCATTTAATATAGCTCAGCTAAGCGCATTAAAGATGATTGAATTAAAAACAAGAAAAAAAACTGGGGGAGTTATAATTAATATGTCTTCACAAATGGGGCATGTGGGTGGACCAATTAGAAGTGTTTATAATATGAATAAATTTGGTTTAGAAGGATTAACTAAAGGAATGTCAATAGATTTAGCTAAATACAATATAAGAGTAAATACTATATGCCCAACTTTTGTTGTAACTCCAATGACTAAAAAATTTTTAAAAGACAAAAAATTTATGAAAGAAGTTCTTGGTAATATTCCACTAGGAAAGTTTGCAGAACTGTCAGATATTGCAAGTGCTGTTGTTTTTTTAGCTTCAGATCAAGCATCGATGATTACTGGCACATCTTTATTGGTAGATGGTGGATGGACAGCAAAATAATAAAATATATTTTATTATTTATTTTCATTTTTTCATTTGAAGCAAAATCAATTGAATTCAATGGTAAATTTATTCAAGGTCACTTTATTTTAGGAAAAACAGATCCTGGAGCCAAAATTAAAATTGATGATAAAGAAATAAAAGTTACTGAAGATGGTGATTTTGTTTTTGGACTTGATAGAGATAGAAAAAATGATGTAGTGATCGTCAAAACATTGAATGGTAATAAGACTAAAATAGTTAAAAAGGTAATTAAAAGAGAATACAAAATTCAAAGAATTGATGGTCTTGAGCCTAAGAAAGTCACACCTCCTAAAGAAGTTTATGCAAGGATTAAAAAAGAAAATAAATTAATTGTTAGAGCTAGAGAAATAAATTCAAATTTGAAATTTTTCAAAAATAAATTTATTGCTCCCTTAGATGATGCAATAATAACAGGAATTTATGGTAGTCAAAGGATTCTTAACGGTAAACCTAGGTCTCCACACTATGGAATAGATTTTGCAGGTAAACTTGGAACTCCAATAAAAGCGATGGCTAATGGAGTAGTCACACTTGCTGAGAATGATTTATATTACACTGGAGCAACGCTTATTTTTGATCACGGACATGGAATTTCTACATTATATATGCACATGGATAAAATATTTGTAGAAGAAGGTGATATTGTAAAACAAGGTGATATAATCGGTACTGTAGGTTCTAGTGGAAGATCAACTGGACCTCATTTAGACATTAGGCTAAATTGGTTTGGGATTAAGTTAGATCCCTCAACAATTATAGATATAAAATTATGAAACAAAATAATTTAGAAAAAATCTCAAATAAACTTGTAACTGCGTTTTTGAAAAATAAACTAATAAAAGCAATCCCTAATAAATATACAAAAAAAATAAAAGAAGCACAAAAATTGAGAAAACTTTGTGAAAGCAAAATTAAATTGCCTGTAATTGGTTTTAAAGCAGCTGGCACAGGTATTCCTTTAATTAAAAAGTTAAAAGAAAAGGAGCCTTTTTACGCAACAGTTTATAAAAGAAATTTTTTAAGTAGTGGTAAAAGTGTTAAAATAAATAAAGCAACTTTAGGTATAGAGCTTGAAGTTTGTTATAAAGTTAAAAAATCCTTTTTTTTATCTAAAGGTGTAATTACCATGAAAAATATATCGAAATATATTTCTCACATGGCGCCATGTATTGAGGTGGTTGGTTATAGACAAAGAAAAAAAGGAATTACTTCTTTTGGTGACTTATGCAGTGATTTTGGTGCAAATGTAAAATTTTTAATAGGTGCTAAAAAGAAATATAAAAGAATAAATATTGGGAATTTAAAAACTAATATTTCAAATAAAAAAATTAATCAAAGCGTAAGTGGTAATACTAATACAGTCTACATAAACCCATTGAACTCTTTGAGATTTGTTTTGAATAAAGTTAAAAAAGATAAAATAAATTTAAATAAAGATTTTTGGGTTTTTACTGGTTCTTCGGTTGGTGTAGTTCCAATTAAAGGTAAGGGTCTTTATACTGGTAAAGTTGATAAACTAGGTTCTGTTAAAGCAGTTATAAGATAAAAACTTTTATTAGTTAAGAAATTAAAGAGGGTTGTTTCTTCATATCCTCTTTTTTAATACCTGCAACTTTAACAGGTTTTTTCATAGCATCTCTTCTAAAAGGTTCGCCAAGCTCTTGATTTAAAATTATTTCAATAAAAGTTGTAATACCTTTTTTTTGATCTTCGCAAGATTGTTTAATTGCTTTGGTTGTCTCTTCCATTGTTTTACAAGTTACTCCTTTTAATCCACAAGCATTAGCAACTTTTGCATAACTTAATTCAGGATCAAGTTCTGTTCCAACAAAATTATCATCAAACCAAAGTATTGAATTTCTTTTTTCGGCACCCCATTGATAATTTCTAAAAATTACCATTGTGATAGCTGGCCATTCTTCTCTTGCACATGAGCTCATTTCGTTCATACTAATTCCAAAAGCTCCATCACCTGCAAATCCTACCACCGGAGTATCAGGACAGCCGATTTTTGCGCCTAGTATGGCTGGAAAACCATATCCACAAGGACCGAATAAACCAGGTGCCAAATATTTTCTTGGTTTTTCGAAAGTTGGGTAAGCATTTCCTATTGCGCAATTGTTACCTATATCGCTAGAGATAATTGCATCTTGAGGTAAAGCGTCTTGAATTGCTCTCCATGCTTGTCTTGGGGACATTCTATCTTTATCTCTTTCCCTTGCTTCTTTGTTCCAAACTGTACCAGGATCGTCCTCCTCATGATCTAAACCAGATAAAGTTTGTAACCATGCAGATTTAGTTTTATGTATTAAATTTTTTCTCTCTTCTCTGCCAGTATTTCCTGCGTCTGAAGAAAGTTTATCTAAAATCTGTTGAGCTACTTGTTTGGCATCTCCACAAATTCCAACTGAAACTTTTTTAGTAAGACCAATTCTGTCAGGATTCATATCCACTTGAATTATTGTTGCCTTTTTTGGCCAATAATCAATTCCATATCCTGGTAATGTTGAAAAAGGATTAAGTCTGGTACCAAGTGCTAGTACTACATCTGCTTTAGATATTAATTCCATAGCAGCTTTAGATCCATTGTATCCTAAGGGTCCAACAGCTAAAGGGTGGCTTCCTGGAAAACTATCATTATGTTGATAACCATTACAAACCGGTGCGTCCAATTTTTCAGCTAATTTTTTACATTCATCAATTGCTCCACCTAAAACAACTCCAGCTCCAGACAAAATTACTGGAAATTTAGCTTTTGATAAAAGTTTTGCCGCGTTCTCGATTGCTTCTTTTCCCCCGCCCTGTCTTTCAAATCTAACAATAGGTGGTAATTCAATGTCTATAACTTGTGTCCAATAATCTCTTGGAACATTTATTTGCGCAGGTGCAGAGCCTCTAAATGCTTTTTCAATAACTCTATTAAGAACTTCTGCCATTCTAGATGGGTCTCTTACCTCTTCTTGATAACAAACCATATCTTTAAATAAATTCATTTGTTCAACTTCTTGAAAACCTCCTTGACCCATAGTTTTGTTTGCAGCTTGTGGTGTAACTACTAATAAAGGTGTGTGATTCCAGTAAGCAGTTTTAATTGGAGTTACTAATCCAGTTATACCCGGACCATTTTGGGCTATCACCATCGACATTTTTCCAGTGGCTCTTGTGTAACCATCAGCAATTAATCCACCGTTCGTCTCATGAGCTACATCCCAGAATGTTATACCAGCTTTTGGAAATAAATCTGAAATAGGCATAAAAGCAGA
>ENA-OSEY01003112-OSEY01003112.1-marine-metagenome-genome-assembly--contig:-NODE-3112-length-10360-cov-4.539240_pt1 | contig 10360 bp, 6 predicted proteins | sample MGYA00248465_ERZ534230 | MGnify/ENA primary metagenome ERZ534230 (study PRJEB26409, sample SAMN06344110) | marine metagenome | isolation source: Sea water from surface | place: Atlantic Ocean:Southern... | reverse complement strand
GCATGAGCCCTTGTGCTGCCCATAGAGCCGTTCCTACAAGCGGGATATGCCTTGCACTGCTCTTGGTCTTAAGACGCCGCCACCGATGCACTGTGAGGTTGATGTGAGGTGTTGGTCCATCAAGGATGATATCGTCTCTATACAGTCCTGCGGCCTCACTGAGGCGCATCCCAGTGTCGCTGATAAGTGCCAGCAGCCATCTCATCTCGTCATCAGTTTCCTGACATGCCTTTTGCAGGATTATCAATTTGTCCTGAGGAACAGGTTGCCTGTCTTGGCTGTCATCCCGGTCAGGCATGTAGGTCTTGGCAAAGGCATTGCTGCCCTCAATGCCATGCTCCCGCATCACAAGATTGATGATGGAACGGACTGACCCGAAGATGCGCTTCACACTGCCAAGTGACAGGCCTTTGCCGAACAGATGGTCACGGAAGGCAGCTGCATCAGATGATGAGTATGAGGTGATGGGCCTGTTGCCCAATGCCTCTGCCACATACCTGCCATTGCGCTTGGCAGCACGGATGAAGGTTGGTGTCTGCTTATCTGCCTTCAGCCTGAGATAGGTATCGACAGCCTCCATCATGGTGGGGCTGTTATCTGGCACGTCAGCTTCATCATCTATGACCAGATGCAAGGCTGGCACATCCATCTTCTGCAATCTCAGCCCATGCCAGTAATCATCCAGCCTCTGGCTGATAGACAAAGCGAAATGAGACGCTGCTCTGGCTGACTTCGTCCGCAGACTGATGCTCACCCTGTCACTGCGATAATGCTGCTGAAGGTCAGCAGGAACACGCCTGACAAAGTGATAAATGCCGCTGCGGACACGGATATGAGGGGATTGATTGTACGTCATCCTGTACGTCACCTGACCTGTTAGCACATAAAATGCTGACATATCAGTGATGTACATGGGATGAGTGGTGCCCAGGAGAGGCACTGAACAGATGTTTCAATGTGTTTCGTGAGGTTTCAATAGTTCATTTTATTTGCTATTATTCAATGTGTTGATGAGGTTTTGTGTCTCAGAGCGTTTCACTGGATGTCACAAGATCTCAGATCAATAGGTGGATAATTAGGTGGATAGAATTGGCGCCTCGTGATCGCCTCTCTGCGGCATTCATTAAATCTGCAAAACCGGGCAAGCATTGTGATGGTGCTGGCCTGTGGTTCCATAAACGCGCTGATGGCGGTGCTCAATGGTTCCTCCGTTTTGATCGATATGGCAAGCGCTGTGAGATGGGGCTCGGCGGCTTCCCCCGTGTAAGCCTCAAGCATGCTCGTGGGCTGGCAGAGACGGCAAGATCACAGCTTGCTGCTGGCATTGATCCCATTAAGGAGCGTAGACGGCTGAAGCGTGAGGCCCTGCAGTCAGCCAATACGTTTGAGCATCTGGCTCATGAAACTTTCGAAGCCCGCAAATCAGAGCTGAAGGGTGATGGCAAGAATGGTCGCTGGTTTACACCGTTGGCACTGCATGTCCTGCCAAAGCTCGGATCAGTGCCTGTAGAAGAGATAACGCCGCGAGATCTCCGTGATTGCATTGGTCCACTCTGGCATGAGAAAGCAGACACCGCACGCAAGGCTCTTAACAGAACAAACCTCGTAATCCGGCATGCGGCAGCCCTTGGCTTGGATGTGGACATCGGCCTTGCCGAGAAGACAAAGCTGCTCTTGGGTAAGACAAGGCATGTGGTAAAGCACATTCCATCAATGCCATGGCAAGAAGCGCCGGCCTTCTATCAATCATTGGATGACAAATCGCTGCCGCAGCTGGCGCTGCGATTGCTCATGCTGACAGGTCTTCGCAGCTATCCGGTGCGGCATGCCCATCTCGATGAGATCGATGGGGACATCTGGACGATCCCCGGAGAGAAAATGAAGGGCCGCAAGGGCAAAACCTCAGACTTCCGTGTACCCCTTACACCGGAGGCCCTTCACGTCATTGAGCTTGCCAGTCAGCAGCAGCGAGATGGCTACATATTCCCTGGTGTAAAACGCGGGGTCATCTCTGATGCCTCGATGGCGCGGCTCATGGAACGGAGAGGGCTTGAGGCAAGACCGCATGGCTTTCGCTCAACGCTGCGTGTGTGGCTGACAGAAAGCCAGCAGGCAAGCCGCGAAGTAGCTGAGACAATCATCGCGCATCAAACTGGATCGCTCACGGAGCGGGCCTATAACCGCACCGACTTCCTCGAGCAAAGAAGAGAGCTGATGGAAGCGTGGGAGAGGTTTTTGAGAGCCTGATTAGAAATTTAATTCAGGCAACGAAACTAACAGTCTTTTTCTATTTGGGCCAAGATCCGCCTCGCGCGAAGTTCTACGGGATAGTCGATCATCTGCCCCTGATGGGCAACGGCGCCGCGCTGGTCCTCTTCAAGGACTTGCAAGACCTCAAGCGCCCAGTCAATGTCCTCTGCCGAAGGAAGAAACGCCTCCTTTACAGGCTCGACCTGCACCGGGTGAATCAGAAGCTTGCCGCCAAAGCCGAGTTTTCGGGAAAACCGCGCATCCGCCGCAGCCAGCTCCGGATCCCTGAAGTCCACTGTTACGCTATCGATCGGCTGCGGTTTGCCGGCAAGACGCGATTGCAGCACGATCTGTGAGCGAACATGGGCCAGGGCCTCATGGTCCGTGCCGCTGCCGAGGTCCAACGCGAAATCAAGATGCCCAAACGCAACCCGGTCCACATAGTGTGTCGACAGGATTTCCGGCAATGCGAAGAGCGACTTCACGTTTTCAATCTGCGGGATGAGCGTCCGCGCGTTGTCAAAGGCGTCATCAACCCGTTGCAGGCAGGTCTGCCCGTCTGCTTTTGGCACCATGATTGTCTGCACGGGCAACCGACGCAGGGCCGAGACGTCAGATTCGAAATCGGAGGAGGTGACATCATTGATCCGGATGATGACGCGGGACCAGTCGAGATCAGCGGATGTGACGGCATCGCGACCGGCTGTCTTGTTTTTCGCCGTCACCGCATCCTCAAGGTCGATGATCACCCGGTCGGCGCCGGATGCCAGCGCCTTGGCAAACCGTTCCGGCCGATCAGCCGGCACAAAGAGATAGGTGATCGGGGCGTCGAGGTTAGCCATCTATTGATCCTTTTACCCACCGAATTCGGCGCGGATGGCGTCGCTGTGCTGACCTAGCGCCGGCACCGGCCCGTAGCTGGCCGTCTCACCGCGGGTCACGAAGCCCGGGGCCATCAATTCGATCTCGCCACCATCCGACTGAACGGTGATGAAGCGGTTTTGCGGGTGGGCTGTCAGATCCTCAAGGTCGGTCAGCCGGCCAAAGGCGATACCGGCGGCGGTCAGACGATCGATGACGGATTCGCGCGGGGCGTTGCTGAACACGCCGGCGACGATCTCTTCCAGCGCATCACGGTTGGCAACGCGCTGGTTGTTAGACTCGAACCTAGAATCATTGGCGATGCTGGCATCGCCGAGCACGTCGGCAGCAAGCCGCACCCACTCACGCTCATTCTGGATCGAGATCAAAACAGCTTTGCCATCCCCACACATATAGGCCCCGTAAGGTGCAATGGTCGGATGCCGTAATCCCACCCGCGCCGGCGGCTTGCCGCCATAGCGGGTCTGCAGATAGGGAACATTCATCCAGTCAGCCAATGCGTGATAGAGCGAGACATCGATGATCCGGCCCCTGCCAGTTCGTGTTCTGGCAAAGAGCCCCTGCATGATGGCCTGAAAAGACTGCATGCCAGCAGCGATATCACAGACCGAAACTCCGACCCGGGCAGGCCCGTGCTCGGTGCCGTTGACGGCGCACAGCCCACTTTCCGCCTGGACAAGGAGGTCATAGGCCTTCTGCTCTCGGTAAGGACCTTCGCGGCCATAGCCGCTGATCGAGCAGCAAATCAGCGACGGGTGGCGATCCAGAAGCTCATCCAGCCCAAACCCCATCCGCTCGACAGCGCCGGGGGCAAGATTCTGGATGAACACATCGGCGCTGGCGATCATCGCAGCGAGGATGGCCTTGTCCTCGTCCTCCCGCAGGTTCAAACAGACCGATTCCTTGCCGCGGTTGAGCCAGACGAAATAGGAACTGTCGCCATTGACCAGCGAATCATACCGCCGCGCAAAATCCCCCTCGGCACGCTCAATCTTGATCACCCGCGCGCCGGCATCTGCCAGCCGTGACGAGGCGTAGGGCGCGGCAACGGCCTGCTCAAGCGCGACAACGGTAATGCCTTCAAGATCCATGCTTTGGTGCTCCAATGCCACGTTTAACCTTCTACAAATTTTTCAAACTAAAAAATATTCCTTTCCTCAAGTGGCTAGAGGAATTTATTATAAGCACTTGGGGGACGTAATGGATATTAAGCAGCTTCGTTATTTCATAGCCATCGCAGAAGAAGGCTCACTATCAGCAGCTGCACAGCGTGTGAACGTTGCACAACCTTCACTATCACAGCATGTTCTGTCTCTAGAACGTGAGCTAGATGTAAAGCTCTTGGAACGTTCCTCGCGCGGCGTGTCTTTAACACAGTCTGGTGAAGTACTGCTTTCACATGCGCGCGAAATAACAAATGCATTGCACAATGCAGCGAACGCTGTTCGCCAGTCAGGTGGCGAACCAATTGGAGATGTTACTGTCGGACTTCCAAGTTCAATATCTATGGTTTTGACGGTACCACTGGCTGAAACAGTATGGCTAGATCTGCCCAAAGTACGCCTCAGAGCAATCAACGCCATGAGCGGTTTCATTCAAGAATGGTTGGAAGATCAATCGATTGATATTGGCTTCTTGTATGACATATCTTCCGTTAAGCATCTCAAATACCAAGAAATAATGACTGAGGAATTACAATTCTTCTCTGCTCCAGACGCATGGCCTTTTGAAAGTAGAACGGGTAGTGACGTCACACTTTCTCAATTGGCTAAGTTGGATTTAGTCTTACCTTCTAGCCACCATGGTCTCAGGAAGCTGATAGACCGGACTTCTAAATCTAATGGTATAGAACTAAAGATCTCTTCGGAAATGGACGCGCTGAACCAGATAAAAACTATGGTATCTCGTGGCAGTTGCCATACCATCCTAGCACCTGCTGCAGCACATGATTTCGTGCAACGCGGTGAGTTAATTGCGGCAAATATTACTGACCCACAAATCGTGCGGCCCGTTTTTATCGTTCGAAATCCGAGCAAACCAATTTCAACAGCAAGTCGCGAAGTTGAGCGCATTGCCATCACCGTGGTTAGGGATTTGCTTACTCGAGGTGTCTGGCAGGCTACAGAGACGTTTGATATGACTGACCTATAATAGGTCAATACGTACCTGCAGTGTCTTCAGCAGATTAATTCCCTATAAGCAGAAGCGATAACATTTAGACGCTGATCATATTTGTAGTTATCCCCAGATCACTTCACGATTTTAAGGGCGTATGCTGGGCAGGAGCCATGCTGGCCACAAATGCAAAAACAATTCCTGTGCTGTCGCTTGTGATGTAATTTGAAGGGGGTGATGTGATGACGCAAACTAACAAATCTACAGAACGTGCAACAGAAGCAAAAATTGGCATTTTCTTTGATAATTCCTGGCATCCTAGCGATAACAACCGAACAATACCCGTAATCAATCCGACAAACGGTAATGCCTTCACAGAGATTGCTGCTGGGAACGCGGCAGACATCGATCGTGCGGTCCGCGCAGCGCGTGCGGCGTTTGACGGAGCGTGGGGGCAGCTCTCAGCTACAGAACGTGGCCGGCTGTTAAGCAACGTTGGTCTGCTGATCCTAGAACACTTTGATGAATTGGCTACCCTAGAGGCGCTTGATACCGGCAAGCCTATGAAACAGGCAAAAGCAGATATCACTGCTGCCGCTCGTTATTTTGAATATTACGGCGCTGCTGCCGATAAGGTTCATGGCGAAACCATCCCATTTATGAATGGCTTCTTTGTTACAACAGAACATCTACCTCATGGCGTTACGGGACATATAATTCCGTGGAACTACCCTGCTCAGATGTTTGGAAGGTCGCTTGCCCCTGCGCTTGCCATGGGCAATGCCACAGTTATAAAACCCGCCGAAGATGCCTGCCTGAGTTCCTTGAGACTTGCAGAATTGTGTGCGGAGGCAGGGTTTCCACCTGGCGCAATAAACCTTGTCCCTGGCTCGGGAGAGGTGGCAGGGGCGGCGCTATCCAGTCATCCAGGCATTGACTTTCTTTCCTTTACTGGCAGTCCAGAGGTGGGCTCGCTAGTCCAAATTGCAGCGGCGCGCAACCATATCGGGTGCACATTGGAGCTTGGGGGCAAAAGCCCGCAAATCGTTTTTGCTGATGCCGATATTGAAGAGGTGATCCCTGTTGTTACTGCTGCAATTGTTCAAAACGCTGGTCAAACCTGCTCAGCAGGAGCCAGGGTTCTTGTTGAGAATAAAATCCTCACTGAATTCACCAAAAAACTCAGCACTGCGTTTAGTGAGCTTGTGGTTGGCACACCTGAAATGGACCTCAACCTTGGTCCATTGATCAACCAAACACAGCATCGTCGTATCAAGCGGTATTGTGATCAGGCAGAAACAGACGGAGTACCACTAATCGCCTCAGGACGCGTTGCGGATAATGTGCCTGCAGGGGGATATTTCGTTGCTCCACGATTGTATGGCCCTGTCCCTCTCAATCATCCACTCGCTCATGAAGAGGTGTTTGGGCCAGTATTGTCACTGATACCTTTCAGCGATGAAGAGGAAGCAGTGAAAATCGCCAATGGAACAGATTATGGACTTGTCGCTGGCGTATGGTCAGGCGATGGGTCACGAGCAATTCGTGTCGGACGTAGAATGGTGGCAGGCCAGGTTTTTATAAACGGCTACGGCGCTGGCGGCGGTATTGAGCTGCCTTTCGGTGGAATGCGAAAGTCCGGTCATGGACGCGAAAAGGGTTTTGAAGCGCTATACGAATTTAGCGCATCTCGCACGCTCGTAATAAAACACGGGTAGGACATCTACCAATCTTTAAATGCCCACAATTCTGCAGCATCACTGTTGATGTATTGAGATTTTTTGATCCTCAGAAAAGTGTTGATGTCCTGTGATTAGGCATTGGAATAACTTCTAGGCTGGGGCCATACACGGCCAAAACACCTTCAAAAAAGAAAAAAAAACAAATCTGCTAGAAAAAAAAATGATGAAAGGTAGCTGGTATTGGTATTTCCCAAAACGATGGCAGGTTGTTGGAGTGACAAAGAAAGCATGTCAAAAAACAACTAATGGGGAAGGCAATGCAAAGGATTATCGCACGCTATGTCAGCCTGATGGTCGCGGCCACCATGACATTGGCAGTCTCAACAGCTAATGCTGGTGTGGATGAGCTGCCTGCTGACATCAAGAACTCTCTATACAACAACAACTTCTTGGACCCTAATCAGCCAGTTGGTGAAAGCGCCTATCGTGACTGGGTAGCCAAGAACCCTCCACCATGGAAAATTGGTTACGCTTCGTCCTACGCAGGCAATACCTGGCGGGCTGCAGTTATGGATCGCCTGCAGAACGAGCTTGTTCCAAAATGGAAGGAGCTTGGAATGTTGGATGAGGTGATCATAACCCAATCCAACCTGAATGACGCAACGCAGATCCAGCAGATCCGCCAGCTGGTTGATCAAGGTGTTGACGCTATCATCGTCTGCTGTTCCAACCCGACCGCACTCAACGCGTCAGTTGAATATGCCTACAAGAACGATGTGGCGGTTTTCTCCGGGATTGGATATCTGACCAGCCCTTATTCTATCAACTCCTCTGCCAACTTCGTTGTTGGTGGCCGGATGATGGGTGAATGGATGGCCAATGAAATTGGTGGCAAGGGTCGTGTTCTCAACGTCGAGGGAATCCCTGGCACGTCGGCATCGGACAGTCAGAATGTCGGTATTGAGAAGGCGCTGGCAGATTTCCCTGATGTAAAAGTCAGAGGACAGATCGCAGGCATGTGGACTGACCAGGTCGCCCAGGCCGAGGTTCAGAAATGGCTTGCCACCAATCCAGGGAAACTTGACGGCATCATCATCCAGTCAGCGTCCGAGCTTGGCGCCTTAAGGGCACTGCAGCAGTCCGGCCGCGATATGATTCCAATTACCATCGGTTCCGAGCTTGGCGCGCTTTGCTATTGGCGCAACAATCCGGATTATGTGTCTGGCGCGATCCACGCATGGCCTCCGGGTGACGATTTCGAGATGATCTGGAACATCATGATGCGGACGCTTCAGGGGCAGGGCCCAAAAGTCCAATCAATCCTCACCACACCAGTGGCGATGGACAAGGATGAGATGATGGCTGCCATTCCCAGTGACTGCTCTGAGCAATCGGACAAATGGTACCATCCGGGCATCGAAGCGTGGGCTGGGAAGGAATTCCTTGATAATTTCTTCCTGCGTCCCGCAGATCCAGAAAAATACGACGTGGCATCACACCCGAAGTCGTAATAGCCAAAAAAATATCCTGGCCGTTTAACAGCGGCCAGGAATATATTTATCAGAATATTCTGGAGGGGAATTTGTCGGCACCTGCGGCGAATTTAGTCGACGTAACCAAAAATTTTGGTCCAACCAGGGCGCTTGATCAGGTGAGCCTCAAGGCGTTCGAAGGTGAGGTTCATGCCATCATTGGCGGCAATGGTTCCGGCAAATCAACGCTGGCCAAGATTATCTCTGGTGTCCTTCAGCCAGACTCTGGACAGGTGTCCATTTTTGGCAAGACGGCGACCACCCCGGCCGAGTCAAAGGCACTCGGTATTTCCAATGTTTATCAGGAAGTGCTTGTCGCCGATGAGTGCTCTGTTCTGGACAATCTGTTTCTTGGCGCGGACGGCCTATTCGAAACCGCTGAGCCGCGTGAGGAGCGTTACGCAAGATCAAAAGAGATCCTCTCCGACCTGCTTGGTTTCGACCTTGATCCTGACAGCATCGTCGGAGATCTACCGCTGTCGCTGAAACAGTGGATCACCATTGCGCGTGGAATGCTGACAAATCCGCGCCTCCTAATTCTTGATGAAAGTTCCGCTGCCCTTGATTACGAGGCAACCGAACGACTTTTCGCCAAGATGCGTTCCCTGACAAGCGACGGATGCGCAATCTTCATTGTGACGCACAGAATAGCTGAGCTTGTCAGAATCGCCGACCGCGCCACGGTACTGCGTGACGGCAAGTCAGTCGGCACCCTGGAAAAGGTGCAAATCACTGAAGAAAATATAATGCAGCTTATCGCAGGGCCAGAGCGCCAGAGGGCGCAGGCAAGCGGCGGACATGCAAGACAAAGTGGAGAGCGACCTGTTTTACGCGCTCATGATCTTCAGGTCTGGGACAACACCGTACCTTTCGATTTCAATCTTCATCCTGGTGAAATCGTCGGGATCACTGGACTGGATGGCCAAGGTCAGGCCGACTTTGTCAAGGTTCTCGCCGGCGTTCAGCGGCCTGAAACCGGCTGGATAAGTATTGTTCAAAACGGTGTCGCCGAGCGGATAATAGATATGCGGGCGGCCCGCAAAGCCGGCATCTCCTATGTCTCAGGTGATCGCAAAAAGGACGGCCTACTGCCTAACATGTCGATCTTTGAAAACATGGTCATGTCAATTTATCCAGCGCAGTCAGTTGCCAGTTTCCTGCGCTTTATCAGCAGAGCGAAGCTGGATCCAATCTTTGAGCATGAGACAGCTCAACTGGCAACGAAGATGGGGGATCCAGGCAACCTGATTGGATCGCTATCGGGTGGTAACCAGCAAAAGATCTTGATCGCTCGGTCCTTTGCCGAAAACCCCAGCGTCATGGTGCTGAATGATCCGGCAAGAGGCATTGATGTTGGTGCCAAGCTTGATCTCTACCGCAATCTCAGGGACTTCGCAGCCCGCGGCAATGGTGTTGTCTTTCTGTCATCGGAAATTGAGGAATTCGCGGATCTTTGTTCGCGGGTACTAGTATTCCGCGGCGGCGTAGTCAGCTCCGAATTCAGTCCTCCCTTTGACACGCACGTCATTTTGAATGCAACATTTGGCCGGGGCGCAGATGAACCGGTGCAGGGCGATCAGGAGAATAAGGTCAGCAATCTCGATGACTGGCGTCCAGCCAGAAATGGCGAAAGGCCCGCTGCCAAATCGGTGCGAGTCCGCCCCAATCTTCCGCGGAGACTTGTGATGAACCAGTCGGGTTTCATGCTTTTATCACCTGAGATCAAGCAAGGCGGCACCATCCCCTCGCGCTATGCGGAAACCCACAAGCTGTCCCCGCCGCTTGAGTGGGAAAAGATTCCGCCAGGAACGCAAAGTCTGGCGCTCACCATCACCGACCCCGATGTGCCGGAGGAATTCAATTTCCCACGCAGTTTCGCGCATTGGCTTGTCTACAACA
>ENA-OSEY01003110-OSEY01003110.1-marine-metagenome-genome-assembly--contig:-NODE-3110-length-10361-cov-1.960521_pt1 | contig 10361 bp, 9 predicted proteins | sample MGYA00248465_ERZ534230 | MGnify/ENA primary metagenome ERZ534230 (study PRJEB26409, sample SAMN06344110) | marine metagenome | isolation source: Sea water from surface | place: Atlantic Ocean:Southern... | reverse complement strand
GGTTTCTGCGCTGCGATTGAGAGTCAGGTAGTTCAGACCCACATCGACCAAAAACCGATACCGCGCGCGGAGTTCCTTCAGGATCTTGTCAGCAATTTCACCCTGCCGACCGCTTAACTCAAGCGCGTCAAAATAGGCCTGCGCATCGCCGACCGGTAGCGCGGTGATGCTTGGCAAGGTGCGACCGTCGACGTATACGCTACGGGCATCCTCACACAGCCGGGTGCCTTCACAGGCCTTGCACGCGGCCGTTGAGACATATTTGGCCAGCTCGTCACGCACAGATGACGATTCGGTCTCGCGATAGCGGCGGTCCATATTCGGTATCACGCCCTCAAACACGTGGCGACGCTTGAACACCGTGCCGCGATCGTTCACGTAGGAAAACTCGATTTCCTCGCCCCCGCTGCCGTACAAGATGACATCACGGTGCTGTTGCGAGAGTTTCTCGAAGGGCTTGTCCATGTCCAAGCCGTAATGGCTCGACAGTGAGCGCAGCAGGTGAAAATAATAGACGTTGCGGCGGTCCCAGCCACGAATCGCGCCCTCTGCTAGACTCGACTCGGGATGCAGTACAACGCGGCTCTCATCAAAAAACTGTGTGACCCCAAGGCCATCGCAACTGCTGCAGGCGCCGGCAGGATTGTTGAAAGAGAACAGGCGCGGCTCCAATTCGTCGATCGAGTGGCCGCAACTCGGGCAGGCGTAGCGTGCCGAAAAAAGTATTTCCTCGCCTTCGTCTTCCATCGGCGCGATGGCGGCAACACCGTCAGTGAGCTCTAGTGCGGTCTCGAAGGACTCGGCCAGACGGAGTTTCAGGTCCTCTCTGACTTTGAATCGGTCGACCACCACATCGATCCGGTGTTTCCGTTTTTTATCGAGCACCGGCACGTCATCAAGGTCCACAACAATGCCGTCGACGCGGACACGAATAAAACCCGCGGCGCGCATCTGTTCAAAAATATGCAGATGCTCCCCTTTTCGGTCGCGCACGACCGGGGCGAGCAACATGAGCTTGCTCCCTTCAGGCATCGCGAGCACTGCATCCACCATCTGGGTCACGGTCTGCGCTTTCAGCGTCACACCGTGGGTAGGGCAGCGCGGATCCCCGACCCGAGCAAACAATAGGCGCAGGTAGTCATAGATCTCGGTGATGGTGCCAACTGTGGACCGGGGGTTATGGGAGGTCGATTTCTGCTCGATCGAGATGGCGGGTGACAGCCCTTCAATATGGTCGATGTCTGGTTTTTCCATCATCGACAGGAACTGCCTCGCGTAGGTCGACAGCGACTCCACGTAGCGGCGCTGGCCCTCGGCATACAGCGTATCGAAGGCGAGAGACGACTTACCGGACCCGGAGAGTCCGGTGATCACGACCAATTTGTCCCGCGGAATATCGAGGTCGATATTTTTGAGGTTGTGGGTGCGGGCGCCGCGCACCTCGATGGTGTCCATGCAGTAAGCCTGTGAAAAAGCCAATCGCACAGTATACGAGTATCCGGGCGCCGCGGACGCACCCCGTCCGCTTTTTGACCGCGTGATACACTGAAGCACTGCTCAGGCGACGGATCCCGTGTTAGCCAAAGAACCCTTTTCCGCTCTAGAACGCCGCGCTGTGCTGGGTTTGGCCAGCCTCTACTGCCTGCGGATGCTGGGCCTGTTCATGGTGCTGCCCCTGTTCGCGGTTTACGCCAAAGAAATGGCGGGTGCCACCCCTGCCAGCATCGGTCTGGCTCTCGGCGCCTACGGCCTGACCCAGGCAGCCTTACAAGTACCTTTGGGCTGGCTGTCGGATCAAATTGGCCGTAAGCCGGTGATTGTTGGCGGTTTGAGCCTGCTGGTGATCGGCAGTGTAGTGGCCGCTGCCGCCGATACGCTCACGGGGCTGGCAGTAGGCCGTTTGCTACAGGGTTCTGGCGCTATTGCCTCGGCCACCATGGCCCTCGCCGCTGACTACACCCGAGTTGAACAGCGCACCAAGGCCTCCGCCATCATTGGCGCCAGCATCGGCGTTTCCTTTGCCCTGGCACTGGTGCTGGGCCCCGTGCTCGCGGCCTGGGGAGGTCTGCCGCGGGTTTTCGAGGTGACCGCAGTAATGGGTGGGTTGGGGCTCATGGTGGTGCTTTTTTGGCTGCCGGCGACGCCCCAGCTCAGTGATGGCGGCAGTGCCCATATTGCCGATCGAGCACGACTGGGTGAAGCCCTCTGGGGTCGCGGTCTCGGGGTGCTCTACGGCAGCATTTTTTGTCTGCATCTCCTATTAATGGCAGCCTTCACAGCGATTCCGTCGTTGATGGCGGAGCAGGTGGGGCTGGCGACCGAGTATCACGCGTGGATGTATCTGGCGACCCTGTGTTGTGCCATACCCGGCGTGGCGATACTGGTGCGCCGACGAGGTGAGGTCGACGACCCTCGGCCTTTGCTGACCCTGACGGTGTTGCTGACGGTACTCGGTCTGATTGTCGCGTTGGGCGCAGTCTCGCTGACGCTACTCGGTGTCGGGCTGGTGCTGTTCTTTGCAGGCTTCACGGCCCTTGAGACGATTCTCCCCGCGCTGGTGTCCATTTTTGCCCCCTTGTCGCTGCGGGGTACCGCCATGGGTATTTTCTCCAGTGCCCAGTTTTTAGGTGTGTTCACGGGAGGCGTACTCGGAGGCAGTGCACTCCAGCTTGGCGGAACACTTGGTCTGGTTGCGGTGCTGCTGTGTCTGACAGCGATTTGGCTATTGGGTCTGTGGCGCTTTGGTCGGGCACCGGTAGCGGCGGTTTAAGGGCGCAAATGTCGGAGAATGATGTACCCCCAGCACGGCTCCATTGCTATAGTCTAAAAGTCAGTCACACAGACCCGTGAGCATCGCAACGCGCGCTCCGGGGAATAGTAAGGGAGCACCGTATGGCCTCGCGCGGCATCAATAAAGTTATTCTGGTTGGGAATCTTGGCAATGACCCGGAGCACCGGGTACTGCCGTCCGGTGGCGGCGTGACCAATATCAGTCTCGCCACCTCAGAAAGCTGGCGCGATAAGAATACCGGCGAGCAGCAGGAGCGCACCGAGTGGCACCGGATTGTGTTCTTCAACCGGCTGTCGGAAATCGCCGCGGAGTACCTGCGCAAAGGCTCAAAGGTCTACGTAGAGGGCTCGCTGCGCACCCGCAAGTGGCAGGACCAGTCCGGGCAGGACCGCTACACGACTGAGATTGTTGCTCAGGAGATGCAGATGCTCGACAGTCGCAATATGACGTCTGACGGGGGTGGCTACCAAAGCGCACCTGTGGCGAGTGCGCCTGCGGCTGGAGCCGCGGCAGATCCCGCACCTATTGATTTCCCGGAAGACGACATTCCCTTCTAACGGGCGCTCGCAGTGCAACCGGCGCCCCCACGCCCTGACTGACCATGCGTATTCTGGTTCTGGGCCTCGACTCTCCGTTGGGCTACGCCTTGCGCTCTTTTGCCGCGCCTCTGATGCGCCACGAGATTGTGGGCGTCGACATGGATACCACGCGCTGGCGTCGCGAAAGGCAGGTCAAGAAACTGATTCGCCGCGACCCCATTGATCTGATCCTCGACGCAAGGCTGGTGACCCAGATTGACGGCGTCGACCCCGTTGGCCAGCCCGATATTGAGCGCACCCGCTGGTTGGCGGAGTTGGCGGCGAAAGACGGCGTGAGCTACCTGTATCTGTCGAGTGCGCGGGTGTTCTCCGGCACGCTGACCCGGCCTTATCGGGAGAGTGACCAGCCCGACGCTCCGGATCCGGTGGGCAAAACCCTGATCGAAGTCGAAGAGCTTCTGAAAGCGACGCTGGAAGAGGTCTTCATCCTGCGTCTTGGGCTCATGTTTGGCGGCCGCCGGCCCAATCCCCTGGCGCGCGCACTCGATGCGCTGGCCCGCGGTGATCGCATCAAGGTCAGTGAGCAAGTGAGGGGTAGCCCGGTTCATGTTGCTGAGGTGGCGCGGGTGATGCATGGCATTATCGATCAGATGGGGGCGGGGGCGCCGCGGTCCGGTTTGTATCACTACAGCGGCATCGGCGAGGTCAATCTGTATTCGTTTATGGAGACCGTGCTGGCCAATGCCTCTCAATACCAGCCGTTTACGGAAGCCCGTGAACTGATGGAACTGATTGAGGCAACAGCGGAAGCGCCCACCAGCCTGAGTCTGGACTGTGCGGAGCTCCGCCATCAGTTCGGCATACAGCAGTTGAGCTGGCGGGAATTTGTTCCCCGCGCCGTTCGACGCTACATTGAGCTCTATGTGGAATCCTGAGGGGTATTGAGGGTGGGTGCAGCATTGAAAGTGGCGGTTTTGACCGTAAGCGATACCCGCACGCAGGAGACGGATACGTCTGGCGCGTTTCTCGAAGAGGCGCTGCGAGAGGCAGGCCATGAGATCGTGGCTCGCCAGATTGTGATTGACGATGTCTATCAGCTCCGTGCCATTGTTTCGCAGTGGATTGCGGACCCGGAGGTCGAGGTGATCCTGACCACGGGTGGCACCGGGTTCTCGGGCCGGGACTCGACGCCCGAGGCGCTGGCGCCGCTTTTCGACAAGACGATTGACGGTTTTGGTGAGGTATTCCGCGCGCTCAGCCACACCGAAATAGGCTCCTCAACGGTGCAATCTCGCGCACTCGCGGGTCTGGCGAACGGCACCGTGATTTTCTGCATGCCCGGGTCCACAGGCGCCTGTCGCACTGCCTGGGCGGGCGTCCTGCGGGATCAGCTCGACAGCGAACACAAGCCCTGCAATTTTGTCGGGGTACTGCGGGGCCACTGAATCATGGCGATGACCTCTCTGTCCGAGGCGCTGGAGCGTATCCTCGCCACCGTTGAGATCAAACCTGACTGGGAAATGGTCGCCCTCGAGGCGGCGCCTAGTCGGTACTGCGCAGAAACCATTGACGCCACCCTCTCGGTGCCACCAGCCGATAACAGCGCCATGGATGGCTATGCTGTGGCTAGTCGGGATGTACCGGGCGCGCTCACCATCAGCCAGCGGGTCCCTGCGGGCCACGCACCCGTGCCGCTCGAGGCCGGCACGGCGGCAAGGATTTTCACAGGGGCGGAAATTCCCGCTGGGGCCGATGCCATCATACTGCAGGAGGATGCTGAGGCAGGAGCAGGGCAGGTCACCTTGCCCGCTGCCCAGCCGGGTCAGCATATCCGTCGGCGAGGAAGCGACATTCAGCCAGGGGACGAACTGGTGGCGGCGGGACATCGATTGACGCCGCAGGATATTGGCCTGCTGGCATCGGTAGGGCTTGATGCGGTCCCGGTCTTCCGACCTCTTAACGTCGCGGTGCTGACGACCGGAGACGAACTCCGCGAGCCGGGTAGCGGTGATTTGGATCCCGGTCAGATCTTCAACAGCAATCGCTTTAGCCTCGCCGCCCAGATCAGGGCGCTCGGCATGAACGTAATCGACTGCGGCAACCTCCCGGATGATCCCGATCAGATTGGTGAAGCGCTGGAGCGGGCGGCCGCAGAGGCGGATTGCATCGTCACAGCCGGTGGCGTCTCGGTGGGTGAAGAGGACCACGTCAAATCGCAGATTGAGCAGAGGGGGGCGCTGGATCTCTGGAAGCTGGCGATCAAGCCCGGTAAGCCACTGGCATTTGGTCACGTCGCAGGCACGCCCATCTTCGGACTGCCCGGTAATCCGGTATCGGCGTTTATCACGTTTGCGCTGGTGGCTAAGCCATGGCTGATCAAGCGTCAGGGAGGGCACCCCTCGCCAATGCAGTGCTTTCCTGTGAGAGCGGCGTTTTCCATCACGCGTCCGGGCACTCGAGAGGAGTTCCTGCGCGTTCGTTTAACGGGTTCAGGTGAGGCCCTGCGCGCTTCGCTGACGGGCAGCCAGAGCTCTGGCGTCATGACCAGCCTCAGTGAGGCCGACGGTCTGGCCGTCATTGCGCCGGGCACCACCGTGGCCGAGGGAGATTGGGTAGAGGTGATGCCGCTGTCGGCTCTGTGAGCCAAAGCGGCACATCATGGTGAGTCAGTCCGTATAGCGTCGGAAAATGAGTGTGGCGTTGGTACCGCCGAATCCAAAGCTGTTCGACATCACCTGTTGCAGTCCGGCCTTGTCGACGCGCGCCATGGCAATCGGCATGCCTTCAGCGCCTTCATCGAGAGTTTCAATGTTGGCTGAGGCCGCGATGAAATCGTCCTGCATCATCAGTAGAGAATAGATGGCTTCCTGCACGCCCGCAGCGCCCAGTGAGTGGCCAGATAGTGATTTGGTCGAGCCAATCACCGGTGCCTGCTCGCCAAATACGGTCCGCAGCGCGTTGAGCTCCTGAATGTCTCCGGCCGGGGTGCTGGTGCCATGGGCATTGATGTAATCGATCTGACCTTCGAGCCCGTGCATGGCCTGTTGCATACAGCGCACGGCGCCTTCACCCGAGGGAGCCACCATGTCGTAACCGTCCGAGGTGGCGCCGTAGCCCACCAATTCGGCGAGAATGTTGGCCCCCCGCGCTTTCGCGTGGGTCAGCGACTCCACGACCAGCATGCCGCCACCGCCGGCAATGACAAAGCCGTCCCGGTTGGCGTCGTATGCGCGGGATGCTCGCTCCGGCGTCTCATTATATTGGCTCGACAGCGCGCCCATCGCGTCAAATAAAGCGCTCATGGTCCAGTGCAGCTCCTCGCCACCGCCGGCAAACACCACGTCCTGCTTTCCCAACTGAATGAGCTCCATCGCGTGACCAATACAGTGCGCGCTGGTTGAACAGGCGGAGGAGATCGAATAATTGACGCCCTTGATCTGAAACGGTGTCGCAAGACAGGCTGAGACCGTACTGCCCATGGTCTGGGTCACCCTGTAGGGCCCCACGCGACGGATACCCCGGTCTCGAAGAATATCGGCTGCCTCCACCTGATTCGCTGATGAGGCGCCGCCGGAGCCGGCGACGATCCCGGTGCGGGGGTTAGAGACCTCTGCATCGCTCAAGCCGGCGTGATCAATTGCCTCCTGCAGGCTGAGGTAGGCGTATCCGGCGGCGTCACCCATGAATCGCCATTGCTTGCGGTCGATATGCTCCGAGAGGTCGATGTCGGGCGTGCCCGCAATCTGTGACCGGAAGCCCGCATCGACATGGTCTTGCCGCAATGAGATACCAGAGCGGCCGTTGAATAAGGCGTCTTTGACCGCTAATGCATCGTTTCCGAGGCAGGAGACCACGCCAAGACCGGTGATGACGACCCGTTCGGTCATTACATCGACTCCGTATTCTGGAACAGTCCGACCCGCAGATCCGAGGCGGTATAGATGACTTCGCCGTCCACGGCGACCGAACCATCGGCGATGCCCATGACCAGCTTGCGCTCGATCACCCGCTTCATGTGAATGTGGTACCGCACTTGCTTGTGATCCGGCAGGATCTGCCCGGTGAACTTGACCTCACCGCAACCCAGTGCGCGACCGCGTCCCGGATTACCCCGCCAGCCGAGGAAGAAGCCCACAAGCTGCCACATGGCGTCCAGACCCAGACAACCAGGCATGACCGGGTCACCGGGGAAGTGGCATGCAAAAAACCACAGGTCAGGGTGAATATCGAGCTCCGCGATCAGCTCGCCTTTGTCGGCTGCGCCCCCCTCAGAGCTGATGTGGCTGATACGGTCCACCATTAGCATGTTTTCGACAGGCAACTGTGCATTGCCGGCACCAAACAGCTCGCCTATCCCGCAGGCCACTAATTCGGCCTTGTCGTACTGAGACTGCGGAACAAAAGGGGTCGCGTCGGTCATTCGGTCGGGGTTCCAGTGCGGGCTGAGGCGACGGTGAATGCGTGAGTTGCTGGTCGCCGCGAGAGATATGTCGAAACGGTGCAATTGTAGAGGAAGGTCCTCGCCCGATCCAGCTTGGGTGAGGGCGCAGCCACCCGATCGCAATACGCTATAGCTGTAACAGTGGCCCGAATGGGTCAGGGTGACGGGAGACGGTGCTTCCAGTAGCATCTTGCCCTCCAATACCACCCTGAACCATACCCATGCTGATACCCGTTTTACTCTCCGGTGGCGTCGGTAGCCGCCTGTGGCCCGTCTCACGTGCTGGCCGACCCAAGCAGTTCCTGCCCCTGGGCGGTGAGGGGTCGATGTTGCAGGAGACCCAGCGACGACTGGAGGGTCTGGAGTGCGGGCCCGCGATCGTGGTCTGTAATGCGGAGCATCGCTTTATGGTGGCCGAGCAGCTGCGGGGAGAGACGGCCGAGAGTCCGACGATTATTCTGGAACCCGCCGGGCGCAACACCGCGCCCGCCATCGCGCTGGCGGCATTGCAGGCGCAATCACGGCACCCCGAGGCATTACTGCTGGTATTGCCCGCTGATCATCACGTGACGGATCCGGCCGCGTTTCGGGCAGCCGTAGAGCGAGCTGCGGCACCCGCACAAGCCGGCAAATTGATGACCTTTGGTGTCGTCCCCAGTCGCCCCGAGACCGGTTATGGCTACGTGCGCTGTGGCGAGGCGCTGGCCGACGGCGTTTTTCATCTCGCAGAATTCGTCGAGAAGCCCGATCAGGCCACCGCGGCGGGCTATGTGGCCGACGGCACGTATTATTGGAATAGCGGCCTGTTTCTGTTTCGGGCCGATCGTTATCTCGAGGTCCTGGGTCAGCATCAACCGGCAATGCTTGCGGCCTGCGAGCAGGCCATGGCCAAAGCAAAGAGAGATCTTGATTTCATTCGCCCCGATGCTGAGGCATTTCTGATGAGCCCCGCAGACAGCATTGATTATGCGGTGATGGAACATACCGACGCTGGGGGCGTAGCCACACTCGACTGCGGTTGGAGTGACGTGGGCGCCTGGTCGGCGCTGTGGGAGATCGGCGCGCCAGATAACGATGGCAACGTCTGCGAGGGCGATGTGTTGTTGCACGATGCCCGCAATAACTATGTGCGCAGTGAGAGTCGCCTGGTCACTGCGCTGGGTGTCGAGGATCTGGTGGTGGTCGAGACGGCTGATGCGGTAATGGTCGGTGCCAGGCACCGGGTGCAGGACGTCAAACAGGTCGTGGAAGCGCTGAGTGCGTCGAATCGGCCGGAGGCAGCCAGTCACCAGAAAGTGTTCCGTCCCTGGGGATCCTACGAATCGCTGGTGATAGGCGAGCAGTTTCAGGTCAAGCGATTGACGGTCACGCCCGGTCAGACCTTGTCGCTACAACTGCATCATCATCGCGCCGAGCACTGGGTCGTGGTGTCCGGAGAAGCCGAGATCACACGGGGGGAGGAGCAATTGACGCTGGGCCCTGATCAATCCACCTATATTCCTATAGGTATGAAGCATCGTCTGGCGAACCGCGGTGCCGTGCCACTGGAAGTGATCGAAGTACAGTCTGGCTCGTATCTAGGAGAGGACGATATTGTGCGGTTTGACGATGTTTACGGCAGAGAGGAGAGCCCGACATGATTGGTAAATGCCTGTTTCCCGTTGCGGGCTACGGTACCCGATTCCTGCCCGCGACCAAGAGCATGCCCAAGGAAATGCTCCCAATTGTGAACAAACCTTTGGTTCAGTACGGAGTCGAAGAGGCCATCGAGGCCGGCATGGTGAACTGTGCGCTGGTCACGGGCCGTGGTAAGCGCGCGATCGCAGACCACTTTGATATCAGTTACGAACTGGAACATCAGATCGCCGGGTCCTCCAAGGAGCAGTACCTTTCCGGCATTCGCGATGTGATCGATCGCGGCATCTTCACCATGGTCCGCCAGCGTGAAATGCTGGGCCTGGGTCACGCCATTTTGACCGGTGAACCGCTGATCGGAGATCAGCCCTTTGGCGTAGTGCTGTCCGATGATCTCTGCCTCAACCGGGAGGGCCCGGGCGTATTGTCGCAGATGGCGGCACTTTACGAGGAACATCAGTGTTCCATCGTCGCGGTGCAGGAGGTGCCCAGGGAGGAGGTCGATAAGTACGGCGTTGTGGCGGGCACGGCGGAAAGAGACGGGCTCACCCGTGTCGGCGAGATGGTCGAAAAACCCTCGCCAGAGGAGGCGCCCACCAATCTGGCAGTGATTGGTCGCTACATCCTGACGCCGGATATTTTCGACATCATTCGTAACACGCCACCGGGCAAAAATGGGGAGGTGCAACTCACCGATGCGCTGCAGGCGCAGGCTCGGGAAGGCCGCGTGCTGGCCTACCAGTTCGAGGGGCTACGCTTTGACTGTGGAAGCGTGCCGGGCTTTGTCGAGGCCACCCAGTATGTTTTTGAGCACTACTACGGCCAGCCTGAATGACAGACGTGCTCCACTGTTTTAAGGCCTACGACGTTCGGGGACGGATCCCGGACCAACTTAACGAAAGCATTGCCCGTCGCATCGGTAAAGCCTATGCCGAGGTAATTCAGCCAGGCACGG
>ENA-OSEY01003109-OSEY01003109.1-marine-metagenome-genome-assembly--contig:-NODE-3109-length-10363-cov-3.375073_pt1 | contig 10363 bp, 17 predicted proteins | sample MGYA00248465_ERZ534230 | MGnify/ENA primary metagenome ERZ534230 (study PRJEB26409, sample SAMN06344110) | marine metagenome | isolation source: Sea water from surface | place: Atlantic Ocean:Southern... | reverse complement strand
ACATTCTCTTTTCCGATTATATCCTCTGTGCTTACTCCCTTGACTATTTTCCATTTATCATCTATAGATTTAAACTCATTAAAAATTTCATCTACTAGAGATATATGTTTCTCCTCTGAGATAAAAGACTCTTTAGTAGTAAAAGAGTCTGTGCCTTTTTTTGCTGTCATTTTAAGATGCGTATGCTATTGGGGGTAACCCTTCTTTGAATATGTAATCAACAATAGACTCAAGTCTTTTAGCAATCTTATCGCCATACTTGTTCTCTGTTGGTACTGTGATCTGTCCACTTGATTTCTTATAGAACTGCCAGTTACCAATAGTCAACTGACCATTAGAAATAGCGTCTCTGTCATCTTTGTGAACTCTGATAACACGACCAATAGTTTGTGCCATTTCGATAGTTGGTAGGTTTCTCAATAGTATTGTATGAGTGAGTCCATTGACATTGATACCCTCTGATAGTATGCTGTAGTGAAATATAATAACCTTACGATTATTGTCATTACCATACTGAGTAAGAGTATCAAAAAACTCTTCTCTACCTACCTTCTTGCCATTGATGATAGCACCATACTTTGATGTGATGTGCAATACATCATAACCGTTATCATACAAATAATCTAGTATGAATGTCCTTGATAACATACTGTTCAACACTCTAGTACTAGGACTAGCAACCAATACTTTCTGTCCATTGTCTCCGAATGAATCAAGAATGTCCATCAAGTTTTGTGCATCAACTTCATGTGCATTCTCTTTGTTTCTCTCTGTCTTACACTCAAATGGAACTACTTTAGGCGGTAGTATAGCACCAGTATCAATAAGTTCCTGTGCTTTTACATTACATAATGTATGACCCCATATCTTAGTGTTGTTCATACCTCTTTCTCTAGATGCACCTCTACCCAACTTAGGTGTTGCTGTAAATGCAAATCTACGGTATGCAATGCCAAATGACATTCTAGCAACCGCTTCAAAGAAGTTCTTACTAGTACCATTGTGTGCTTCATCATAGTAGATAGTATCAACTTCTACATCAACTGCATCACATACTTTGTGAAGTGAATGATATGTTGTAAAGATTAGAATGTTCTTTGTGCTGTTGTTTACCCACTCGTTTAACTCGAACTGGTTTGTAGTAGAGAAATGATGTGTCTCTCCTGAGTGGACGTGTGCAATGTCAAGACCAAACTTTGAGTTCTGTTCTGTGATGAACTCTGTGAACTCTGCACATAACTGATTTGCTAGTAGTATGCGAGGTGCAACTACAACAATAGTCTGTGATCTAGGTAACTGGAACTGTTTGATAGCATCAGCAATCATAACATAAGTCTTACCACCACCTGTAGGAACAATGATCTGTCCGTATGGTGTCTCTTGCATTGAATCAAATGCTCGCTGTTGATGTGATCTCAACTTCATAATAAAAAATGACATAATGTCTCAATACAAATATTATGACATAAAAAAACCGCCCTGTCAAGGCGAGTGGGCGGTTTTAAAACTGGTCTAATCTGGAATCATATTTCGACATATCCTTCGACAGGATTGAGTTTGGTTTTGTTCTGAACATTCAACTATGCAATCGAAATAGTCATTCCAGAGATCAGAGTTGTATGTTTCAGAAGTGAAGTTGTAATATTCTGGTGTCTGTTTATGATTCATCTTTAAACTCTTAAACTTTACTTCATAACAGAGAAGTTTGGGTTCATTGGTCTCTCTCCAACTCTGCTATTATTTATTGTGATACCAATACATTTCAGAGTTTTAGTAACAAGAATTAATGCCTAGATGCCATCATGTTTACAACATTCAACAGTACAACTCCACCCATTATCACTAACATATTGCATTATCTCTGCTCCTGTTGACATATTGTTGGTTATACATTCTCCTCTCTTGTTATGGTAACCATGTATGCTACAATCCCACCATGAAATACGAAAGCAATCCATTTAATATATGACCTCCCACATTGGGTCATCAGTAGGGTGTACCCAAAACTGAATACCAGTATTAGGTTGATAAACATGCCAATCATGTAACTTTTCATCACAATACATGTATCCATCACGTTTCATGTGATAGACAAACATTTCCTGTGCTTCTCTGTTACCCTCTCTGGGTACTAATCTAAGTCGGTGTGCATTCATTGTTAATAAGAGTGGTCATCAGTTAAACATACGTCATCAAAACAGACAGCGTAAGATAGTTCTTCTCTCCAATAAGAATAATATATCTTATCCCAAATGAGATCGAACTCCGATTCATTTAAATTTTTGAATAAACATTTATCATTCAAATAAATGTGATACGTTGCCATTTCTTTTGGTGCGTAGGTTATGTTTGGTTGCCTATCGTTGTGTGTTTCGTAATCTCCTGACATTAGAATAAATCGTTAAGTGCGTCTGTTTCTGAACCTAATACAGATGATACCCAATCATCTTCTTGTTCCTGTATGCAATCATACAATGGTAGATTATCCAAATCCACCTTTTTGTTCCTTTCTTGAGTCTGATTCAATTTTTTCATAGTCACGTTTTGCTTTTTTGAGTTTGTGTATTTCCTCTTCAGTATAGAGGAATGGGTCTTTCATAGATGCTTTGAGTGCCTTTTTAATGGATTTAATAACTCCAATAACAGGTACGCTTCTATTGATGTTAGGTGTAATCATAATCTATGGTCTCAATGGTGTGGGGTCACGTTGTGACTCTTCTTTAGTTGGCACAACAAATAAGTTGCCTGAGAATGTAATACGAGGTTTATCATTCTTGTTGGGTGCAACATAATGTGCATAGTGTGATGGAAATATTAATATGTCACCTTGCTTCACCTTCGGTGTAATCACTGGACTACAGGGTAGTTCAAATATATGCACTAACCCTGCTTTTTTGTATTTAGAATGGTCATCATACCAAAAACGAAACCCAACATCATTATCGTCAGGAATGTCATACAAATATACAATACTTAAGTTACAGTAAGGTACTTCATGAGTATGGTACTCTTGGAAGTGTCCAGTATCATATTTGTTTGCCCATGCGTCCTGTGGAATGATCTCAATATCTGTTGTTGGTTTTAACTTTTCAATAGCATCATCTATACTATCTCTTATACAATCTAACCATTGATTCCAAGGTAGATTTGCATTTGATTTTGATTGAAATGTAGTTAAACAGTTGCAATCCCAAGGACTTTCGGTGTATATAATATCATCATATACTTGCGAGTCAAATAATGTTTTGATTTCTTTCTGTGTTTCTTCAGATAGAGTTGAATGATAATACCACTTAGGGCAAAACATTTCAATCGTCATAATTTATAGAGTTCATTTAGATGTAGTTTTTCAACACATGATCTCACATAGTCCATCTGTGTTTCGTATGTGTGTTTGTCAAGTGTTTTGTTCGCAAAGTATTGTTTCTGTAAACTTGCGACATATTTAATAAGTGCATTCTTTAGTAAGGTCTTTTCTTCTAGACCAAACATTGCTGAGTGGTAAAGGTATGACATTTTACTGAGGTTTAATTGCCTGTAGTTTTGCTGTTTCTATTTCGTCACTCTCATCAGCATAAGTGTGATGTGTGACTTCTCTTAATGTCTTGAGATATTCCAATACATGTTCTCTGATCTCCATGAGTTCATTGAAACAATCTTGGTTGTAGGCACATGCTCTTAATTTATGGTCAGGTTTTAATACTGACTCTTGAAATAGAGTTAATGCTCTATCGTATTTAATCTCAGGTGTTTCTTTACCTATCATTTTAATACTGAGTTGTATATTCTATATCATAATCCATAAATGAACAATCGTCAAACATTTCTAAATCTTCTTCAGCATCTTTAATCATCTGCGTAAGTGTTGAATCTTCTTTTACTTTTGTTTGCTTTGTTTTTGCTTTGGTAGTCATAAGAGTCCTCTGAGAAAGATGATTTAGAGTTACGAGATCTTTTGTCTCTGATTGATTTACCATAAGAGTAGTTGCCTTTTTCGCTTCCACCCCTTCTGAATGTTTTACCCATTGATAGATAATAGACTATAGTTTATATAGTTGAAGTATGATTATACTTCTGTATGTGATGCTACTTGTTTAGCATATTTAACAAGTTCTGACACATGATCGTCTTCTTGAGTCTGAACTGTATATAATAAGTCATCAAAAACATACCCGACCCCCTTTAAGAAATCAGATGTCTTGTCAACTACATCTTTCAGTTCATCATTAGTGAACTCTTTTGTTGTGTTTGTGCCATCGTCATCAATGGCAGTTAAAATAAATGAGGGCATTGGTATAACCAAATGAACCCTCATATAATAGCAAATTTTTAAATGTTTGTCAAGTCTTTGGATATGCTGATTTCGTACTCTTGACTCCGTTATACCATACCCCAGTTTTTGCGTCCTCTCCTAGTTTACCATCATCAATGTCATGCCAGAGTTGATCTAGTTGCTCCACTACTGGATTATATGCCCATCTTCTTTTTACATCATAAGTTTCAGTAGGGGGTGCTTTTCTTGTGATAGTATCCTCTGTCTTGTCATAAGAATAATCTGGGGGTTCGTCTGTACCCTCGACATAATCCGAGATCATGTCCTTCCAAACGTAATCTGAATGAACATCAAATGTAGCGTTGTCTGCTACTATGTCCGTTACTGTGCCTGACTCTGCGTGAACTAATGCTTTCATTTTTTTAACTGTAGTTGTAAACTATTACGCAACCCGCACCACCTCTTGAGTTATTGTATGCGTAACTATTTTGAGAATAATATCCATATCCTCCTCCAGACCCCCATTGACCATGAGTGATCTCTTCTTGGTTGTTAGCATAATGGTGTGATGAACCTGCTTTATGCCAGAATGATGAACCGCCACCACCTTCTCTGTCTGCTCCATGTGCCATTTCTCCACCGCCACCTGGTAAATTAATGTCTCCACCACTGGCATTTCCACCAGGACCTCCCTGATATGGGTTATCTGTATAACCTCCCTGTCCACCATTTGCAGTGCAATATGAACCAAATGATGATGTTCCACCTGATGAACCTCTACCACCATTACGAGAATAGTCTCCACCACCACCGTAAGTATAACTTACTGAACTAACACCTGACACGTCAATCCATTTAATAGCAGTGCCACCGCCACCGCCACCTGCACCACGATATGAGTTATCATTTATTCTTGCACCACCGCCACCACCTGTGACATATACCAATACATTGCTACAACCACTTGGTTTATTCCATGTGCCACTAGCACCTGATGTACTCTTTGAGTTCCAAGTTCCGTCCTGTGATGTATATACGTTGACACCTAACAATCTTCCTTCCATCAACTGAGGAACCCATTGCGAACCATTATACATGATAGAATGATTTGCACTAGGACTTCCTGTCAACATTGCAGTTATAGTACCTGCGGGTGCTGAGTTTAAGGTTGATGAGTCGCCAGTAAACTGTGTAGTGCCTACGTTTAATGTGCCTACATTGAGTTGTGACATAAAAAAATACCTGTAGTCCTTACCACAGGTATTTATAAAGTTTGACTACATCAATCCTTTTTCTTGATCTTCTTTTGCTTGTTTCTCTTCTAATGCCTTCTCTTTCTTAAGTTGTCTATTAGTCCAAATACCTACTGCTATGATACTTAAGTATGCAAGTGTATCATCTAACATGACAAGAAAGAATATTGTTGATCCACCAAATCTGATCCACTCTGGAAATGGTTTGATTAACCTACCACCTATCTTACGAAATGCACCTTCAAACTTAAAGTATAATATGATGAGTGCTGTGATAACAAACTCACTATATGGTACAACAAAGTAGCATGATAGGAAGATAAACAAAGGCCAGTAGTGCCTTTCATCAACTTTTTTGACAAGGTTGAAGTATTTTTTGAGTAATTTTTTAAACATAATTCAAATTAAGAACTAAACGATATTCTGAGTCAGTTGTAGTTGTACCTGTGTGCATCATTTGATTAGGGAATGTTACCATCCTATTTGCAACTGATTCAACTTTTGTACCATCCTCAAACCTAGTGTATCCATTGTTGGTATTCATATACAAAATGGACGTTTTCATATGATCTCTGATCTTATGAGTTTCTGTGTCAGTGACATCTATATGTAATCCATGTTCTATTATTTTACCTTGATTAGGCATTATATTTGCCTTGATCTTAAAAATAGCAATGGGTTGCAATCTCTGAAATATAGGTTGCAACATTGAAATTTGATCCCCTAGAGGGGAATATCTCTCATAAAAAAAGTGTATGAACTGCATGTTAAACATGTCATTCTGTTCATTATCATTAACAACTTTAGAGGTGTACCAAGGAAAATCCCATCTTAAAAATCCACTGTGTAGTTTCTCAAACTCCCTGAGTGGTAGGAAATTATCTTTTATGTCTATCATTTTGATATTACCATTATATGTAATCCATTCCACCAACTTTTATCATCCTCTGCTATCTCTGTCCTGAGTGTCTTTTCAAATACTACTTCTTTATCCTCTTGAAACTTCTTAGCATTGTCCACTACACCATTGAAGTTAGCATCATCTATGATTAAAATGTAATTATCTTTTGCCTGTTCATGTAAGTGTTCTAAGTTTGCAACCATATTATCACCCACTTCACCATCATAAAAGATAACGTCAGGTCTATACTCTTTGTTAGGCAACCATTGTAATACAGGTTTGACACAAAATCCTACTGAAGTATCAAGATTCATCCATTTGTCTGCGTTCTTGACCATTTCATCTATAGGATTCTCTACATCAAATTTGTTTCCTAAATCTTTTTTCTTTGGTTTAACAACTCCATCACTATAATCATCTATAGCATATGCGTTGACAGCACTATTTTTATATAATGCTGCAAATAGTGTACTACCCATGTAGCAACCAACATCAGCATATACTGTGCCACGTTCTGAACATAGATTATTTAATAAGTGTCTGACTTTATCAGATGATAATCCTAAAACATCATATCCTTCTGGATTAAACCTAGAATTGTTATCCGTTGCTGCGTCAATAGCTCGGATCACACGATCCACATAAGGATTCATAGTACGTTTCTCCTTCTTCAGTACAGATTCTACCACAGATTCACAATAGTTGCAATCCCAACAATCAAATCTGCAACTTTTAATTTTGTTTCGCCATATATTTATGGGTGCATCTTTGATCTTCACATCAGTTAGATACCTATCAAATTCTGGATATAATATATCTTTACCTTCATCCCAACGTTCTATCAGGTCTAGTGACTCCACAAGTCTAGTTGCTGACTCTCTACCATGCAACTTAAATACATCTATTACATCTAAAAACTCCTCCCAATCCTCTCTCCAAGGCGGTAGGTTTGCTTCTTTTAATGAAAATGCAGGGTCATACTGATCCCAACGTGAACAAGATACTCTACTAATATCACTATCAAAATACTGAGGGTCACTATCTTTTCTTGTACTATTATAATGATAATGCTCTGGCATAATCGGGCATCCACCCCAACAATGTTCGTTAGCAAGTAACGATAACATTACTGGATTACCTTTCTCTGCACAATATTCTTTTGCTTCCTTGATTCTATCTAAGAGTGGTCTGTCTCTCATCACATCACGATCAAGATTAATATAATAAAAACCTGCACTAGCAAGTGATACTATTTCATTAGGTTTTGATACCTCTCTGAGTATAGTATTCTTAATCTTTAATTCTGGATATTCTTTCTGTATCTGTCCTGTCATTACCCATGATGTATGAGGTATGGTTGCTATTCTTACACCATTATCATATAAAAATTTAAAGTTGGTAATAAATTCCTCAAGATTTTTTTGATCTGGTCTTACCCATATATTATTAAATGTAGCAGATAATGGTAGGTCTGTTTTATCTCTAATATAAAATGCGTTCTTTACTGCTGCCTGTGCATCACCTGTACCACGAAATACATCACCCATTGCATCTTGCATGAATGGTGGCATCCTCGTAGTAAAATATAAATCGTATATTAAATGCTTATGTTTATTAAGAAAAGGTATTACCTTATCTTCAATATCATCAGGACTTATCTTCGGGTTTATCGGAAGGGAGAATAGATCTTCCTGTGACATTGTTGTGTGCATAATCAGTTAGGACTCCTGTAGTATCAAACATTTGTGGTGTATCATTTTCCATGAGGTGCTCGACCTTTTTCTCTGCTGCTGCCTTGATCTTACCTATGTTGATATTCATAGCAGTAGAATATGTTAGTGCAAGATCGGTCACTGCTGCTTGATCTTCTGGTGACATCATTAACATACTATCAAGATTACCTGCTTGTAATCTACCAGTTGTTAACAAGTCAAGAGCAGATTGTTTTGCCATCCTTGCAATCCAATACTTATGCTCTTCTTTCTCTTCAATTTCCTTGTTTAATACAGTTTCTTTGAGTTCCTCAAAGTCATACTCTTCATCAGGTTTCTTTCCTAACTTCTCTTTGATAATTCTAAGTAAACCATTTATCTCGTCTTTTGATTGACGCATTTTATTATCCCACACCTGTAGGTCAATATAGAGAAGTTCTAACTCATATTCTTTATCCTGTTTATAAAATTTATTCTCCTCTTCTGCCATTTCCGACTTTGTACGTTCAATATCATTTAACGTACGTTTATATTGTATAGTCACTTTCTGAATGGCATTAAGACGAGTCTGTATCTCCATGACCGCCTGTCTCATTTGTCGCCAAGGTGTGACTTGTGAGTTAACTACAAAATATTTGTTTTGATATTCTGTCTGCCCGAAAAATTGTGAGTCTGTCCAATCAATTAAACTCTTATCAAATTCACTCAAGTCCCAATCTTCATTGGCTGTGACTTCCATGTCTGATAATGTCTTTTCAAATGGAATAGAAACCTTGGGTTTTCTATGTCCCTTAGAACTGGATTCCGTACTTAATTCCTGATTTTCTGGAGATGAGTCCTGTTTCTTCATCCTGTGTGCACCTTCCGTAATCTAAACATTGTTCGTTTGTCATTGACTCCCCAAAGTAATCTTCTAAGAAAACTACAACGTCCATCACATTTGAAGATGATTTTAGTTTGGTAATCAATGTTTGTTCTTGAACTGCAAGGTCATAGACTTTAGTTTTCCATGCTTCTTGCTTTTCAATCACTATAGCAGCAAATTCTGCGGTTGTCAATCCTCTAACCTCTGCTAATCTATGTATCAGTTTTGTCTCAAAGGAATTATCAGCAATATATGCGGTTGCCTCACATAATTGGTCTGTCCATGTTTCCCTTTCTAGGAATCCCCATGAATCATATAATGTTGAGTATCTCTCTTCAAATATTTCTTGAATTTTTAATGTTATCACCCCTATCATAAAAGGTTTGACATACTTAGCACCAAGGTTAGAGTCTATTGATACCTTTTCTTTTAAAGTTGTACCACTATCATCTACACCATACTCTGATTTCATATTTCGAGTCTCACCCCATAGTCTCATACCATAGGTTGCTGTATCGTAATCAAATCTTAGATAATGAACATGAGGTGGTATGTACTGAAAATGTGTATCTTCAAGTTCATAATATTCTAGGTTCATCCATGAACCACACTTTGTACCTACTGTCGCAATGTGAGGATATTTCTCTTCGTCTATGACGATTATGTCAGGTTTCGTTGCCATTAGTAATTAGGAATAGTTGTACCATAATTGTACCTTACAGTACCATCTGTTTCAGTACCAGATATTGCACTTGATGATGAGCAGTGTGCTGAACTCATACCAGAGTGACCTGTAGGTGGTGATGATCCACCAAGATTATTGTATGAGTCGGTTGCATAGTTCACCTTAAAGGTGTTATTGTTCTGGGAACCATTGTAATTACCTAAACAATATCCCTTCCTCATACCCATTTCAAAGTTTTCTTCACCCATTCTACCAAAGTTTAGACCTCTAACCTGTATGCCTGTGGTATCATCACACTTCTGATTACCATTTTGATTGTTATTACCAGTTCCAACGTACATATGACCGATCATAGTAGGAAGTATTTTCTTCCATCCATCACCACCTGGTCCGTGGTTCCATGATGTCCATGATTCGTTTGCCCATCTAAATCCTGCTCTCGAACCTGATCTCTTCCACCATCCCATCATTCTACCATGTCCTCCCCATGTTGGGTCAGCACCACCATCATTTTGGTTTGGTGGGAATCCAGAAGTTCTCATGACCTCTGTTGTGAGATTGAATACGTCAGTTCTTGAATTACCACCACCATGTAAGTAAGAATATCCTCCTGCAAATACATGATCTTGGAATGAACCCATAGAACCTCTGTTCACTGTCATATCCCATGCAGA
>ENA-OSEY01003108-OSEY01003108.1-marine-metagenome-genome-assembly--contig:-NODE-3108-length-10365-cov-3.103130_pt1 | contig 10365 bp, 5 predicted proteins | sample MGYA00248465_ERZ534230 | MGnify/ENA primary metagenome ERZ534230 (study PRJEB26409, sample SAMN06344110) | marine metagenome | isolation source: Sea water from surface | place: Atlantic Ocean:Southern... | reverse complement strand
TTAAACTTAGTAATTCGTTTTCATTTTTTTCATTGTTTATCAGGCCAGGTAGGCCTTTAATAATATTTAATATTTCTCTATTAAAATATAAACATACCGCACAAAGAGAACCGAGATGCATGCTCACATCTAATAATAGTCCATGATCACTTAAATTTAGGAAATATCCAAATACAACAAGATGTCCAGAGCTTGAAATAGGAAGAAATTCTAATAAACCTTGTGTAACAGATAAAATTAAAATTGGCAGAAAACTCATAAAATTTATACAAAAATAGTTCTTTACGCCAAATAGGCAAGGAAAACTTGTATTTAAGTCATAGATGATGACTATTTTTCCATTTTGATTAGTGATATAGAATCCCTAACTAATTGAAAGGAGTCGTTTTATGTCACATTATATGACATAATTTTTATAATGCTTAAGTTTACTGATTTAGATCAACAATATCCTGACAAGCGCTCAGCTGATGAGAGGAAAGCTGACTTTGGTGAAGTTTACGAAAATTTCATTAAGTCAAATGCCAAAGAACAATCAAGCAGATGTTCTCAGTGTGGTGTTCCATATTGTACTGTTCATTGTCCTCTTCATAATCATATTCCTGACTGGTTAAAATTAGCAGCAGAAGACAGGTTAGAAGAAGCTTATTCAATTTCTTCTAGCACAAATAATATGCCTGAAATATGTGGCAGGATATGTCCCCAAGATCGACTGTGTGAAGGTAACTGTGTGATTGAACAATCTGGTCATGGATCGGTAACAATAGGTTCTGTAGAGAAGTACATAACTGATAAGGCCTTTGAGGAAGGTTGGATTAGACCGTTATCAATTGACCCTAAAATCGAAAAGGATTTAAGTGTTGGGATAATCGGAGCGGGTCCAGCAGGATTAGCGGCTGCAGAAGAACTTAGAAAAAAGGGATACAAGGTTCATGTGTATGACAGGCACGATAGAGCTGGTGGTTTGTTAATATATGGAATTCCAAACTTTAAACTTGAAAAAGATATTGTTGAAAGAAGAATGTCTTATCTCGAAAACTCAGGAATAAATTTTCATCTAAATATTAATATTGGACGAGATATTACTTTTCAAGACCTAAGAAACAAACACGATGCAGTTTTGATTGCGACTGGGGTTTATAAAGCTAGAGAACTTCCCATTGAAGAAAAATATGAAAATGTATTTCCTGCACTTGACTATTTAATTGCATCCAATCGAAAAGGACTTGGAGATGATGTGCAACTTTTTGATGATGGCACGCTGAATGCAAAAGACAAAGATGTAGTAGTAATAGGTGGCGGTGACACGGCTATGGACTGCGTAAGGACAGCTATTCGTCAGGAAGCTCGTTCCGTAAAGTGTCTTTACAGACGTGATAAAGAAAATATGCCTGGATCAGCTAGGGAAGTTAATAATGCTGAAGAGGAAGGTGTTGAATTTATCTGGAAATCATTACCTAAAGACTTTATTGGGAACGGTAAAGCACAAGAAATAAGTTGTGTGAAGATGAGTCTTAGTGATCCTGATGAAGATGGAAGGCAAGTACCTTTAGAAGTTGAGGGATCAGACTTTACAGTTAAGTCTGACATGGTCATCGCTGCATTGGGTTTTTCACCAGAAGAATTGCCTGTTTTATTTAACGAGCAAGATTTACCAGTAACAAAATGGGGAACAGTTAGAGTAGGTTTTGATACCATGATGACAAGTTTAGACGGAGTTTTTGCTGCAGGTGATATTGTAAGAGGCGCATCACTTGTTGTTTGGGGCATTAGAGATGGAAGAGAGGTCGCAAATTCAATTCATGATTATATTCAAATGAAAGAAACTAGTTCTGAAAAGAAAGTAGCTTCACTATGAGTAAGTGGTTTGATAGATATAACAGGAATAAAAAGATTTTATCAGACGGTCACTTATATCGTAATCAAGATGAGCATGATGCATGTGGAGTTGGGTTTGTTGCATCAATAGATGGTAAACCAAGAAGAAAAGTTGTCGAAGGAGGCATTGACGCACTTAAAGCTGTTTGGCACAGGGGAGCAGTAGATGCTGATGGTAAAACTGGTGATGGATGTGGTTTATTAACTCAAATACCTGAGGGATTTTTTGATGATGAAATAGCAAAGACTGGTCATGAGAAAAAGGATAGCAAGCTAGGTGTTGGCATGATTTTCTTGCCCAGAAACGATTATGCAGCCCTCGAAAAATGTAGAACCATAATTGAATCTGAGCTTTTAGATCATGGATATTATATTTACGGTTGGAGACAGGTACCAATTGATAATAGTGTCATTGGAGAAAAAGCAAATTTAACTAGGCCTGAAATTGAGCAAGTTCTATTTGCAAATAACATTGATCGAACAAAAGACTTTGATTATTCAAAACAGCTATATCTCGTAAGAAGAAGAATTGAAAAAAGAATACAGAGACAACAAATAAGTGACTTTTATATTTGCTCGATTAGTTTTGATGTAATTATCTATAAAGGACTCTTTCTAGCAGAGGAGCTTTCAACATTTTACCCTGATTTAATGAACGAAAATTTTATTTCTTCTTATTCAATTTTTCACCAACGATATTCAACAAATACTTTTCCCTCCTGGGGATTAGCTCAGCCTTTTAGAATGCTGGCGCACAATGGTGAGATTAATACGATCTCAGGTAACACAAACTGGATGAGAAATCATCAGACACGAATTGCTGAAGAAATTTTTGGTGATGATAGTGAGCAAGTTAAACCAATAATTGAAAAGAATGTTTCAGACTCAGCCGCTCTTGATGCCGCATTCGAGTTATACGTAAGAGGTGGTCGCTCTGTACCTCTTGTTAAAACGTTATTAATTCCTGAAGCCTGGTCTAAGAGAAGTGAGTTATTGCCTATCGAACATAGGAATATGTATGAATTTTCAAATGCAATTGTTGAACCATGGGACGGACCCGCTGCGATTGCTGCAGTAGATGGTGATTGGATTATTGGTGGTATGGACAGAAATGGATTACGGCCGATGCGATATTCAATTACAAGAGATAATCTTATTTATGCTGGTTCAGAAACCGGAATGGTGCAGCTTGAGGAGGCAAACATCTCGGAAAAGGGCAGGCTCGGTCCTGGTGATATTATAGGTGTAAATTTTAAAGAAGGTAAATTGTATCGAAATAAAAGTCTCAAAGATTATTTAGCATCTGAACAACCATATGATGAATTTGTTAAGAAAATTATAAGACTTGATAAAAGGCTTATTGTTAATAAGGAAATAACACTGACTGATTCATCCAAACTAAGAAAGAAGATGATCGCGGCTGGATATACGATGGAAGAGTTAGAGCTTATATTGCATCCAATGGTGACGGACGCAAAAGAATCAACAGGAAGCATGGGTGATGATACTCCAATAGCTGTGTTATCAGATAAATACAGACCGCTTTCACATTTTTTCAGGCAAAAATTTAGTCAAGTAACTAATCCTCCAATTGATAGTCTTAGAGAGCAGAGCAGAATGAGCCTCAAAACAAGGTTCGGAAATCTTCAAGATGTATTGAATCCGAACCCATATGAAGAAAATGTATTCGTAATTGATAGCCCTTTCATTACTAATGGTCTATTTAAGAAAATTTACACTCGTGGAAGTAAAAATGTTGAGTACATTAATTGTGTAGCATCAAAAGAGTCATTCAATCTTAAAGAAGAAATTAAAAGAATACAAACTGAAGCAGAACGTGCTGTATTAAGTGGTAAATCTCATATTGTTCTTTCTGATGAAGATGCTGATGAAAATTTAATATCATTACCAATGATATTGATTACTTCAGCAGTACATACTGATTTAACTAGAAAAGGCATAAGATCATTTGTCTCTATTCATGTTCGTTCAGCTGAATGCATTGATACGCATTATTTTGCAGTCCTCATTGGAGTTGGAGCAACTACAGTAAATCCATATTTAGCACTAGACTGTATTTATGAGAGACATCAAAAGGGGCTTTTAGGTGATAATACTTATGAAGAATGTGTTCAAAGATACAAAAAAGCAATCGATCAAGGCCTTTTAAAAGTTATGTCTAAGCTTGGAATATCTGTAATAAGTGCTTACAGGGGCGGATTTAATTTTGAGGCTATTGGATTAAGTAGATCAATGGTTAATGAATATTTCCTTGGTGTTCAAAGTAGAATGTCAGGTATTGGACTTACAGGTATAGAAAAAAAACTAACTGACCTTCATAACTATGCTTATTCTGACTCAGTACAAACTCTACCAATTGGAGGTATTTATCGTTATAGAAACGGTGGAGAAAAACATGCATTTGAAGGAAAGTTAATTCATTTGCTTCAGACTGCAGTTTCAAACGACTCTTACCAGTTGTATAAAAAATTTTCCAATTCAATGCAAAATTTTTCACCAATAAATGTTCGCGATTTGCTAGAATTTAAAGAAAGCGAAAAATCAATTGATATTTCTGAAGTCGAGTCGATTACATCAATCAGAAAAAGATTTGGTACAGGAAGCATGTCTCATGGTGCTCTTTCAAAAGAAGCACATGAAACACTTGCAATTGCAATGAACAGAATTGGTGGCGCTTCTTGCTCCGGTGAGGGAGGTGAGTCAATTAATAGGTCGCTTACAAAAGAAAATGGCGATACAGCTAACTCAAGAGTTAAGCAAGTTGCTTCAGCTAGGTTTGGAGTAACAACAGAGTATCTTAACAACTGTGAAGAAATCGAAATAAAGATAGCTCAAGGAGCAAAGCCTGGGGAAGGTGGACAGTTGCCAGGATTCAAGGTAACCGCTGAAATAGCAGGGCTGAGACATTCAACACCAGGAGTGACACTTATAAGCCCACCTCCACATCATGATATTTATAGTATCGAAGATTTAGCTCAACTGATCTTTGATTTAAAACAAATAAATCCTAGAGCAAGAGTTTGTGTTAAGTTAGTTGCATCATCTGGTATAGGAACTATTGCAGCAGGAGTTGCAAAAGCTAAAGCTGATGTAATCTTAATTTCTGGTCATAACGGTGGAACCGGAGCAAGCCCTCAAACAAGTATTAAGTATGTTGGCATTCCATGGGAAATGGGATTGACTGAAGTCAATCAAGTTTTAACACTTAATGGATTAAGACAAAATGTTGTTATAAGAACAGATGGCGGTATTAAAACTGGTAGAGATGTTGTAATCGCTGCAATTATGGGAGCAGAAGAGTTTGGAGTTGCAACAACTTCATTGGTCGCAATGGGCTGTATTATGGTTAGGCAGTGCCACTCTAACACTTGTCCAGTTGGAGTCTGCACACAAGATGAAGATTTAAGGGCTAGATTCTCTGGAACACCAGAAAAGGTTGTTAACTTATTTAGTTTCATTGCTGAAGAGGTCAGAGAAATACTAGCGCAACTTGGATTTAAAAGTCTAAAAGATATTATTGGTAGGACTGATTTACTATATCAAATATCTAGAGGTTCTACTCATCTCGATGATTTAGATTTAAACTCACTTCTTATTCAAGCTGAAAAAGATCCAAGTGTTGAATATTTTAACCACAGAGACATAAATGATGCAGGCTCTACCATTGATGAAAGAATTATTGAAGATGCACATAAGTTTTTACAGACAGGACAAAAAATTGAATTAAATTATCCAATTAAGAATACAGATCGGGCTGTAGGAACTAAACTATCATCAAAAATTTACACAACATTTAAATCACGTTATGGTTCTAAAGAGTGGGACTCAAATATTAATAAAAATCATTTAAACATTAATTTGACAGGAAGTGCTGGTCAATCGCTTGGCGCTTTTGCAACCAAGGGACTTAAGATTAACTTATTTGGAGATGCAAATGATTATGTTGCAAAAGGTCTATCAGGTGCAACAATCTCTATAAGGCCTCATAAAGATAGTTCACTAATTTCACAGGAAAATACGATTGCTGGCAATACAGTACTGTACGGAGCTACGTCAGGTGAATTATATATAGCCGGACAGGCAGGTGAAAGATTTGCGGTTAGGAACTCAGGAGCAATAACCGTTGTTGAAGGTTGTGGTTCTAATGGTTGTGAATATATGACTGGAGGAACAGTTGTAATATTGGGGAATACAGGAGATAATTTTGGTGCTGGTATGACTGGTGGCATGGCTTTTATTTATGATGAGGATCAAAAATTTAGCCTTAGAGTTAATCCTGAAACATTATTATTTGATTCTCTTCAAACAGATTATTGGACAAATGAACTTCATCAACATATTGTAAAACATCAGGAAGAAACTGGAAGCTTACATGCCAAAAAAATTCTTGATAACTGGGAAACAGAGAAGAAAAAGTTTGTACAAATATGTCCGAAAGAAGTAGCACCAACATTGGAACATCAACTGGGATTCAAGGAAAAACTTCTCAAAGTGAATTAAAACATAGAACCGAAACTCATATATTAAGCCAATTAGTAGAGGATTCTGGTTTTGATACATACGGTATACTTGACTGTGACAACACTCCAAATTTTCAAAAAAGTTTAGATGAATTTATTTTAAAACAGCACCATGGAGAAATGCAGTGGCTACAAGACAGATCGCACCTTCGATCAAATCCAAGATCTCTGTGGCCTGAAGTTAAAACCATTCTTGTTTTAGGAAGCAATTATCATACCAATTGCAATTCAATGGAGCTTCTAGAAAAAAAAGATAAAGGGATAGTATCAGTTTACAGCAGAAATGAGGACTACCATAGGGTGCTTAAGAAAAAACTTAAATCGCTCTCATTACAAATTTCAGAAAAATTCCAATGTGACTTTAAATATTTCGTTGATACTGCTCCAGTAATGGAAAAGCCACTAGGAGTTCAAGCTGGTCTTGGATGGCAAGGTAAACACACAAATTTAGTCTCACGCAAATTCGGCTCATGGTTATTCTTATCTTCAATTTTTCTAAGTATTAAATTCCAGGATAATATCCCAGAGATAAATAATTGTGGAAGCTGTTCGAAATGTCTTGATGCGTGTCCAACGGGCGCAATCGTTGCACCTTATAAGCTAGATGCAAGAAAGTGTATTTCATATTTAACCATTGAGCATAAAGGACACATTGAAGAAAAATTTAGACCTTTAATGAAAAATAGAATTTACGGATGTGATGACTGTTTAGCAGTCTGTCCATGGAACAAATTTGCAAAAAAAACAAATGAAGAAAAATTTATGCCCAGAGATGATTTAGTAGAACCAGATTTATCTAATCTTGCAATGCTAGATGATGAGTCATTCAGGCAAAAATTTAGATTTTCAAGTATTAAAAGGATTGGAAGAGACAGATTTGTTAGAAATGTTTTAATCGCTATTGGAAATAGTAAAGACACAAACTATTATAAACAAATTTTAGGATTACTTGAGGATAAATCAGAATTAGTTCGTGCAATGGCAGTTTGGGCAATGCGTAAGATGTGCGATGGAAGCAAATTTATTGAACTTAAAGAAAAATATTTAAAGTATGAAAATGATGATACTGTGATTAATGAATGGAATTAAAAATATAAATATTTTTTTCATATTTTTTATATTTTTAACTTCATGCACTCAATACGAATATGAAATAGAGGAAATAAAAGACTCTTTCACTCAAAGTAATTGTTTTCAATCTCAGACAGTATCAAGTTTTTGTGACTTAGATAGCAGTATAATCCACAAAAAATGGGCAAAAAAACATCATGCTGAATTTCGATCTGATAAGCATCGTTATTTAAATAATCTATCTAAATTAACTGGCATTGAAGTAGAAAGATTGTCTATTAAACCTAAAATGTTAAATTTTTATGGTTTTGAGGAAAAAGACTCAATGAATTCTTTTAGGGGGGAAGGGGAGCAAGGTCTGGTAAAAGGGGCTTCTGGTTTTGCATTTAAAGGTGATGAGTTTTGGTCTGTCACTGTTGATTATTCAGAGTGTAAGAACAAATCAGGTTTTTCTGACTGTAGGCAGTCGGAAGGCTCATCACGTGTTGAAACAAGAGATAAAAAACATTGGTCGATGTATGAAGGGTCTGAAGTTTGGATACATTATGCAATTCAACCTAAAATTAATATTCTTTTTCAAAATGACAAACGTCGATTTACAGTTGGACAATGTCATCCCTCAGATGCCGGCGGTCATAAAGGGTTAACATGGATGCTTCGATTTCGAGATAGCGGTCTTCACATAGTTCAATATTTTAAGCATTACAATGTAAATTTTAAAGATGATGATGGTGAATGGAAAATAAAGAGAGTACCAATCGATCCAGAGAATACAAGTTGGAAACAAACCCACACTCTTTTAAAGAAATTTGAAGCAAATGAATTTAAAGGTTCGAATGAATGGACAAGCGTGATGATACACCATGTTCAATCCAATAAAAAAGATAAGGGCCTTCTCGAGGTTTATATAGATGGGGATTGGACAAATCCTGTTTATTCTTACAAGGGGGAAATGTCTATTCCTGATAAAAATAAATGCTATTTTAAATTTGGTCTTTATACAAATGGGAATGAAACAGCAATTGATCGCAAACTAGTTGAAAATATGACTGTTTGGTATGACAATATGGCAATTGCTAAATCAAAATCAAAACTATTAGAAATAATCAATTCAAATGAATAAACTTCTTATATTTGGACATGGCTATACAACTAAAAACTTAACTAAAATTATTACTGACGATTTTAGTGAAATATTTGTGACATCCAGGGAGCCCGAAAAAATAAATGATAAATTTGTAAATCATGTAATCAAATATGAAGATTCCGGTGAATTTTTAATTAGTAAAAAAAATGATCTTACTCACATTTTGTGTTCCATACCGCCCGACGAAAATGGAGATCCTGTGTATGAAAGATTTAAAAATGATATCAAAGATCTTTGTTCATTAAAGTGGATTGGATATTTGTCTGCTACCAGTGTGTACGGTGATCATAATGGTGAATTTGTTGATGAAAATTCTGAATTAAAGGCAAATACTAGTCGAGGCCTTAATAGAATATTAGCTGAAAAACAATGGGAGGAGTTTTGCACTAATCACAATATTATACTTAAAATATTCAGAATTGCAGGCATCTATGGTAAAGGAAGAAATATTTATGAGAGAATAAAAAAAGGTGACTATAAGTTAATTCTAAAAGATAAACAATATTTCTCTAGGATTCACATTAACGATTTGACCCACTGTTTAAAAGAGTCTCTTAAAAGAATTGATCAATTTGAAATTTTTAATCTCGCTGATGACACACCATCAAATATCCAAGATGTAGTCGAATATATTTGTAAAAAAGTGAACATTAAACTTCCTGAAACAATAAATTATGAACAATTAGAAAATGAAATGACTAAAAATTTTTTTATCGATAATAAAAAAGTTCTTAATACAAAAATAAAACAAAAATTAAATTTTAAACTTAAGTACCCTTCATACAAGGAAGGCTATAATCAAATTATCAATTCAAATAATTAAATTCCTGTATTCGATTCGACTTGCAATCTACTAATTGCGATCCCAATTACAACAAGTACAACGCCAATTAATAATGAAAATTTCAATGGTTCATTCATTAATGCCCATCCATAAAATATTCCAAATACAGGAATTAAATATGCCACCTGCATCATGAAAGTAGTTCCTGCAGTTCTAATCAATATTTGTCTCAAACTAAATGCCAGACCAGTAGGAATTATACCTAAATAGAACAATGCAGAAATCGCAGTAAGATTCATTTCATAATTTATTGGTTCAGCAAATAATAGCATTAATGGAATAAGCCATATACTTCCCCACGCAAGCGTATTCATAGTAACCATATCGGAAGGTAAGCTTGAAACTTTTCGAATAATTAAATTTGATACTACATATGAACAACCCGCCAAATAAATTGCAAGAGCACCGATAAAACTTGATATATCTGTAACAAAAACCTGTACTCCCACAGCGAATACAACTCCAGAAAAACCAATTATAGTTCCTATCATTTTTCTAAGGTTTAATTTTTCATCGTCTGTAAAATAATGTGCCAATATCAAGGCAAGAAAAGGATTAGCAGACATTATGATTACACCAATGTTGCTTGGCAAGGTTAATAATCCATAAGGAATTAAAGTGAAAGGAATTGCAGCGTTAAATAATCCAATGATTGCGTAAGTAGGAGTATTTTCTCGAAAAAGTTGAAGTTTACCTGCTCTATACATAACTGCTATTAGAAGAAAAATTGCCCCGATAAATGTTCTAAAAAAACCTATTTCAATTGGATTAAACATAAAGTTGCAAAACTTTATGGCCACAAAGGATGCTCCCCAAACAGCACCAAGAAATACCAAAAGTGAATAATTATTAAGAGTTGAATTCATTACAATAATTCTTCGATA
>ENA-OSEY01003106-OSEY01003106.1-marine-metagenome-genome-assembly--contig:-NODE-3106-length-10369-cov-2.816071_pt1 | contig 10369 bp, 11 predicted proteins | sample MGYA00248465_ERZ534230 | MGnify/ENA primary metagenome ERZ534230 (study PRJEB26409, sample SAMN06344110) | marine metagenome | isolation source: Sea water from surface | place: Atlantic Ocean:Southern... | reverse complement strand
TCATCAAACATATGAACTGTAGAGTCGACGTGTCTTGCCATATCATATCCAAGGTCTTCTCTAACTAGACCCATCAAATCATTTCTTGCATATCTTACATGGTCCTCAGGCATGTTTTCACCCCATTGCATACCCATGTAACAGTTAATAGCATATAACCCTTGAGCTACAGCTCCACTACGATCGATGTTTGCTTTTTCAGCAACAATGATTTTCATGTCTTTACCCCAATATCTTGATTCAAACGCGGCACCTGTTCCGGCCATACCACCGCCTACAACAAGAATATCGCAATCTTCATAATGTGTTTTTCTAGCCATTAGTAATATACTCCCTGTTTTAGCTTACCGATTTTTGTCATTTCAGGTAGACCATCATTAGCAGTTTGCACTTCACCTGTTTTGAGATATTTTGGCTCATTGTAGAGTAGCTCTCCGTCATAGACATCTTTTGATGGAGATGGCTCTGTTGCTAACTCAGGAATGTACTCTCCCCAAGGTTTAGTGGTGATTGGTGAACAGAAATTTTTTTCTGTACCGTTTCTGAACTTAATTTTCCAAGAAATAGTTCCTTTTTCTTCCTCTCTGAGTGCCCTTACGCTATGACCCAGTGGTGAGAAATCAGCGTAACCACGTGCATCAATAGCATTTTGGTCACATGCTTTCACGCAAGAATAACATTCCCAACACATGTTTGGTTCTATGTTAACCGCACGCCTCAATGTTTTATCGATATGCATTATATCTGATGGACAGATATCTACACACATTCCACAACCATCACATCTGGTCATATATACAAAAGTTGACATAATCTTATCTCCTTATTTCCATATAGTTATTAATAATTCTTTGGTGACTCACGTCTTATTCCCAATCCAAATTGCTTTGGCTTGTCTGCAGGTTCAGGTAAATTGCTGTTTGAACCATCAGCCTTAGCTAAGTGTTTCTGTATTGCTGCTCCAGGTTTGTAAAACATATGAGCAAATTTTGACCAATATACTCCCCCAAACAAAACTACATTTGAGACTATGAATAACAATAAAAACAAACCACTGAGAATTGATCCTGAGCTTTGTGTTATTGACCATAATAATGCTGTAGATTGAGATGCTAATAATGCTAGTACAAATAAATCTGCGAACATAACATGATACCAAGGATGTCCCTCGGCAGACACGTTTACTCTTATTGAGAACCAGAACCAAAAACCACCTACACATGTCATGATTGCACCTATGTGCCATAACATAGGTATCATAGCTGGCGCTGCAGAAGAAGGTGTTGAATAGCTGAAAATTAACATTGCCGATGTTACCCAGAAAATTATAGTTCCATACATCCCTAATAAATGTGCTGCTCGTCTTTGAAATGTGCAAAACTCTGAAGAAGTCATGATGTCAGATGCGACTGTTTTGGCAATTATTGATACTTTTTCACCGGATGATAATTCTCTTGTAGCAGCTTGTTTTGCTTTTTTTGCGTTTTCGAAAAAATATTTTACATTCTTTTTGTGCATCATATCGAGCACAACCCCTGCTATAACCAACATAACCATTGCAATTAAGAATGCCTGCATTGCAATTGAAGGTATAGTTGCTCCTAAATCTGAAAATGGATTGTAAGCTAGCATGTTTTCTCCCTATCTTAATATTCTGCAGTTTATGAATTACTGCTCGAACAACATTATAGCCAAATTTGAGAATATTAGGAATTAATTATTTACTTAATTTTACTTATTTTTTCACCCTATTTTATAGGGTTTTTATTCAGCTTCTCTCCTGATAGTAAGTCATCAATATCTTGGCTACTTCTTTTCTTGCAAATTCTGGGGGTAAATCTTGACCTGCAGCTAGCATTTCTCTCACTTTTGTCCCAGAAAGTAAAACGAAATCATCTTTAGAGTGATCCTCAGCATCTCTCATCATCACCACTTTGTTTAATTTTTTAGAGTAAGCTGTGTGATCAGCTTTAAAAATTTCGATTTTGAGTGAATCTCTCACAACATCCAAATCAAATATTTCCTGCGCCTCAAATGGTTCATAATAATCACCAACGCCAGCATGATCTCGACCAACTATCAGATGTGTGCATCCTGCATTTTGCCTAAATACTGCATGAAGCAAAGCTTCACGAGGACCTGCATACATCATGTCAAATCCAAATCCAGAGATGATTGCAGTATTCTCCTCGAAATATATTTCTACCATTTTCCTTATCGCAGCATCTCTTACATCTCCTGGAATATCACCCTCTTTGAGTTTGCCCAAGAGCATATGTATCAGAACTCCATCAGCTTCTAATCTCTCATAAGCCATTTTGCAAAGTTCTTCGTGCGCTCTGTGCATTGGATTTCTGGTTTGAAATGCAACAGTTTTAGACCAGCCAGCCTTAGTTAGCATCTTTCGTATATCTGGAGCTGTGGCAAATGTATTTGGAAAATCATCCGGAAAATAACTATAGTTTAAGACTTCAATTGATCCAGAGATAATATATTTACCCTGATCTTTAAAATTTTTTACACCGGGATGATTCACATCAGTTGTTCCAAAAACATTTTTAACAATGGTCTCAATATCATCGTCACTTAGCTTTTCTACGTTATCTATTCTTTGAATCGCAATGACTGGATTGCCTTCAACATTCGGGTCTTTGAGAGCAATCTCCTCTCCATGTGTATAGTCAAGTGAGTTTGCGTCTGTTGTAATATTAACGATCGGAACCGGCCAGAATATATCATTTAGTGTCAGCATCTCTCTTGATACTTTCAGCGCCTCCTCCTTATTCATATAACCTGTCAGCGGATTGAAGTAACCAGCAGCCATCATTACTGCATTAGCAGCAGCAGCAGAATTTATTTCAAGACTACGCATCTCGGCTGATGCAGATAACATTGATGATCTTGCCATTTCATCTTCAATGTAGAGTGTGTTCAGTTCATTCGAGCCATGTGGCATGATCAGATTAGTCATATTTGTTCACCCGCGTATAAAGTTTTATTGTTGATAATTGAGAGATAATATAATGCATTGAAAAAAATATCAAAGAAGAAATTATTCTTAGTGTATCATTTAAAGGAAATTGGGATTTTATTTTAGACAATGTAGAAATGTTGATGTGATCTAACTTAATTTTCTATCAGTTCAGTATCAGCTACATCAATAATTTTTATTTTGTACAGTAATTCTTTCCCAGCAAACAAATGATTACCATCAAATGTTATATTTTTATCATCCATCTTAGTAACCCTAAATTTTCTCTTTACACCTTTATCATTTGCAAAATCAATTTGCATGCCAATTTTCCTATACTCTTGAGGTACGTTTTCAAGTGAATCCTGGAAGATCAACCCCTCGTCTATTTTTCCAAAACCTAATTCAGAACTAACTTCTATAGACACCTCGCTATTTTTTTCTTTACCATGTAGAGCTTTTTCGACAATTGGTAAAAGGTTTGTTTCTTTACCATATATGAAGCTCACTGGTGTATCTACATTTTCTAACAAAACCTCACCTTCATATATAGAATATGTCATACTCACTAACTTATTATCTGAGATTTTCATAATCAGCTATATTAACAGAAAATATTTACTTGTTGATCAAAGAATAACTTGACATAAATACCAAACTATTTAATCATAAACTTACTCAGAGTTACTAATCAACCCGTACAAAATCTACTACCAGATGTAATTATTTAATTTAATGGAGATCATATGAGTAATGCAATAGATATTAGTGATGACAATTTTGATTCTGAAGTTCTAGAATCAGATAAACCCGTTCTTATAGACTTTTGGGCTGAATGGTGTGGACCATGCAAAGTACTTGGTCCAGTTATTGATGAAGTCGCTGTAGATTACTCTGACAAGGTTAAATTTGTTAAGCTTAATATCGATCATAATCCTAGTAATACTCAGAAGTATGGAATAAGAGGCATTCCTACACTAATACTTTTCAAGAATGGCGAGAAGGCAGATACCAGTGTAGGTGTCCTTTCAAAAAGTGAACTCTCAAGTTTTTTAGATAAAAACCTATAAAAATGAATCTTTCAGAACTTAAACAGAAACCAGTACAAGAACTTGTCGAGATAGCTGAGGGAATGGGAGCTGACAATGTCGGTAGATTACGCAAGCAGGATGTCATCTTTACTATCCTTAAGAGTCACTCTTCAAGTGGTGAGGATATCTCTGGCGGAGGAGTATTAGAGATACTTCAAGATGGATTTGGTTTTCTAAGATCAGCAGATAGTTCATATTTAGCAGGACCTGATGATATTTATGTATCACCCAGTCAAATAAGGAAGTTTTCACTCAGGACGGGAGATACAATTCAAGGAAAGATAAGGCCGCCAAAAGAAAGTGAAAGATATTTCGCTCTTCTCAAAATCGATAACATAAACTCTGACACATCATCGAGTACAAAAAACAAAATTTTATTTGAGAATTTAACTCCCCTGCATGCAAATAAAAGATTGAGGCTAGAGCAAGGTAATGGGAGTTCTGAAGACATTTCAGCAAGATTGATCGATATTGCCTCTCCAATTGGAAAAGGACAAAGAGGACTCGTAATATCGCCACCTAAGGCTGGTAAAACTATTATGTTACAAAACATTGCTCAGAGTTTAACCGCGAGTAACCCAGATGCTCATTTGATTGTCTTGTTAATTGATGAGAGGCCTGAAGAAGTCACTGAAATGTCAAGAATGGTTAAAGGTGAGGTTGTAGCGAGTACATTTGACGAGCCGGCAAATAGGCATGTACAGGTAGCAGAGATGGTTATAGAAAAAGCTAAACGACTTGTTGAGCATAAAAAAGACGTAATTATCCTTCTTGATTCTATCACTCGACTCGCGAGGGCATACAACACTATTGCTCCATCATCAGGTAAAGTGCTCACAGGTGGGGTTGATGCAAATGCTCTGACTAAACCTAAGAAGTTTTATGGAGCAGCAAGAAATATTGAAGAAGGCGGTAGCCTCACAATCCTTGCAACTGCACTAATTGATACTGGTTCTAAGATGGATGAGGTTATTTACGAGGAATTTAAAGGAACAGGAAATATGGAGGTTCACTTAGACAGAAGGATCGCAGAAAAAAGAATATATCCTGCTATAAATATAAATCGTTCTGGAACTCGAAGAGAGGAACTTCTCATGGAACCAGATGAATTACAAAAAATTTGGATTCTAAGAAAAGTACTTCATTCTATGGACGAGCTAGATGCGATGGAGTTTATGTTAAATAAACTTAAATCTACTAAAACTAATTCTGAATTCTTTGAGTCAATGAAAAGGTGATCTAGTTTACTTTTTCTTTCAACTTTTTTTCAACGTAATCATCTACAAACATTTTAAGTTCCCCATTATGTCTTGCTATGTCTTTAATTATAGAAGACGAAATGAAACTATATTTTTCGTCAGGACTTAAAAAGATGCTCTCTATACCTGGGTTCATGGCTCTGTTTAAATTTGATAACTGGACCTCATACTCGAAATCAGATACTGCTCTCAAACCTCTGAGCATTACTTTTGCTTCAAGCTCCTTAGCGTGCTCTACAGTTAATTTATCCAGCTTAATTACATCTACATTTTTATATTTTGATAGAACTTTTCTGCACATGTCATATCTCTCATCATATGAAAACAAAGTATTTTTTTGAGTGTTGTATGCAACGGCAACTATTACTGATTCAAAGATATTTGATGCTCTTTTGACAAGATCCTCATGGCCAGCTGTTATAGGGTCAAATGTCCCGGGATATATTGCTTTGATTTTCATAGATTTTTATTTATCAGAATTGTATAACTTACATCACCAATACTCAAATCTTTGATAACATTATGAGTTTCATTGAAGTATTTCTCATACCCACTCTTATCTTTCTTAGACTTTTCGTAGTATAAATATTTATTATTTTCTAAAAAATTTTTATTTTTAAGCAATTGAAAAGTCTCATCTAAAAGAGAAGTATTATATGGTGGATCTATGAATATGATGTCATAAGGTCCTGTATCATGACTTAAAAGAAATTTATTGACCATTGACTTGATTACGCTTGCACCCTCAATATTCAAAACAGACATATTTGACTTGATCGACCTTACTAAATCAATATCTTTCTCAATCAATGTTGCAGACTTTATGCCTCTTGAGAGTGCCTCGAAAGAGAGTATACCGCTACCGGAGAAAAGATCTAAGGATGATGAGCATAAACCTATATCTATGACATTAAAGAGTGTCTCTCTAATGAATGCTTTTGATGGTCTGAGGTTTGGCTTGTCTGGTATATTGATTGATCGTGATTTATATCTACCGGATATGATTCTTAATTTATTATTCAATTGACTTGCCAACGGTAAATACTGAAATATTATCGAAATCCATGGCGCGGTTCAGTGCAGCTTTTATACTATCCTTGTTGACTTGTTTTAAGTTGTTTTTGTAATTTTCAAAATAATTTAGGTCAAGATTTAAATAATTAATACTAGATATTAAATTGAGAATTTTTCGATTTGTGTCAGCTCTCATCTCAAAACTTCTCAAGATTGCATTTTTTGTAGAAGTTATTTTAGCATCCTCAACATCAAACCTGCTAAGCTTATCAACCTGTTCACGGATTATGTTTTTAGCAAGATTTATACTCTCATTTTTAGTTTGTAATGAAATTCTTAAATATCCGCTATTTTGATAGGTAGATAAGTAACTGTATACAGAATAGGATAGACCTCTTTTTTGTCTAATTTCCTCCATTAACCAAGAACCAAATCCACTTCCTCCAAAAATATAATTTGCCACCAATAAATTATAATAATCCGGATCCGATCTTGAGATAGCAGGAATGATGACTGCCAAATGGGTCTGAGTTGAGTCAAACTCAGTATGATGTGTAACAGTCTTAAGTTTATATTCCTCCAAAGGTTCAACTTCTTTTTTTGAAAATTCATTCGTCAATTTATTTATCAGTCTTTTTGATTCTTTGGAAGTTATGTCTCCGACTATATTAATCTCTAAGTTATCTAGATTAAAAATTTTGTCCCTATGCGCCTTTATGTCCTTTTTAGATATATTTATTACCGAATCTTTTGTACCAACTGGCTGATGTGCAAAAGGTGTATCATAAAAAAGTTTCTCAGAAACTACAGACTCAAGAAGAGAATCTGGTTTTTTATACGACTCAGAGATAGCTCTTAGTATTTTATCTTTTTGTAAATTAAATCCTACGTCATCAATCTCGTCTGTAAATAACGCGCTGTTAAGCACATCCGAAAGCATCATGACCTGATCCAAATTACTTACAGATCTTATTGCAATCGACAAGGTCTCATTACTGACGGAGTATGATAGCTTTGCTCCTACATTTTCAAAATAACTAACTAGCTTTTTGCCATTAATGTCTGAATTCATCAGAACATTTAACATAAGATTGGTTAAACCAGGCGTGTCACCATCACTTACGCTGCCTTGCTTGAGTGAGAGATTAACATCAACAATTGGTAGGGTTTTTACATTGACGTAGAGATAATCTTCATTATCTCCTAGAGACTGTATAACAGGATTAGAATTTATTGTTTGTGAAAAAAATAAGAATATGCCAAGAAATAATATTCTCATTCTATGGGTCTCAAAACAGTAATCAAGGGTTTGTTCTGAGTTATGTATGATTTACCTGCTGACATAACTTCACTCAAGGTTATAGTTTCTGAAATTTTGTAGTAGTTATCTAAGTTTCTCCAGCTAATATTTTTTGTCTCTAACATTCCCACTTGCATTGCTTGGTAAAAGACAGAGTCAAATTTGAAGACATTGTCAGATTTTATTCTTGCTTTTGCACTTTCTAGTTCCTCTTGTCCGATTGTATCAATTGATTCATCAGAAAATTCATTTAAGACATGTGATATAAATTCATCAGTCGTAGTGTTCCCTCTCGGTGTTCCTCCTATAATGATGAGGTTGTCGTGCTGATTATATGTATCATTCGATATAAATGTATCCAGTGCAACTTTTTTTGAGTTTACTAAATTTTCTGTAAGACGCGAAGAGTATCCTCCATCCATTATTTCTATGAATAAATCTAGTGCATATGATTTTCTAGGGTCTTGATCATTAAATTCTGGTTTTGTAAACGAGATGAAAACTACAGGTTTTGAAACATCTCCCTGCACTTCAAAATATTCTTTTGAAATATATTCGGCGTCACTTGATATTAAATTTAATGGCTCGTCGTTTTCTATAGAGCTGTAATATTTGTTTATGTATTGTTTGACTTTATCTCTGTCAAAATTACCTGCAATAATAACTATAGCGTTTCTAGGTTGGTAATATAAGTTGTACCAATCTTCAAGATCTTTTTTTGTAGTGTCTTCTATGTCCTGCATTGTTCCTATTATTGGAATACCATACTTATTCATTCCAAATGCATTAATCATTATTTTTTCGAAAGTTTTAGAGACTGGATTATCATCTGTTCGAAGCCTTCGCTCTTCTTTAACAACATTAATTTCTTTTTCTATTTGATTGTCATCCAGTTTAAGATTAATCATCCTATCTGACTCTAGCTCTATACATCTTTCTAGATCTTCATTGTGAACTTTTTGATAATAACCAGTGAAATCTTTGCTCGTAAAAGCATTATCAGTTCCTCCCATTTTTTTAACTATAGAAGAAAATTCACCAGGCCCTAATTTATTGGTTCCCTTAAACATCATGTGCTCAAGTATATGAGAGATACCGGTTTTACCATTTACCTCATTACTGGATCCTACTCTATACCAAATACTGTTAACAACAGCTGGGCTTCTTTTATCCTCGATCAATATCACCTTAAGACCATTTTCTAGAGAGTATTCCTCTAATCTCTCAGAGAACTTTATACTTGCGTCAAGATTAATTGATACAAATAAAAACATTAAAAAAATGATTGTTTGATTGATACGAAACATATCGCAATAATATCAAAAAATAGATTTTTTTGTCTCTATAATACGACTATCTTTGACCATTTTTTTGATATCAATCACTTGAAATAAGGTAATCTACAACTATAATTGTATGTACAAAATGAACAAAAACTTAACAAATAGAGCGATTGCTAAAGAGGTTGCAATAGACCTAGAGTCTTCTGATGCCTTAAATTATTATCTCGCGCAGCTCAGGGAAACACCGCTACTATCCAAAGAGCAAGAAGAAGAATTATTCTTTAGACTTCAGAATGCAGATGATATGGATGCCGCTAAAAAACTTGTTATGTCCCATCTCAGATTTGTCGTACACATTGCAAAAACCTATAAAGGATATGGTTTGCCATTACTGGATATTATTCAGGAGGGAAATGTTGGTTTAATGAAGGCAGTGAAAAAATTTGATCCAAGTAAGAAAGTCAGATTATTATCATTTGCTATCTATTGGATAAGAGCTGAGATTCATGAATTTGTATTGAAAAATTGGAGAATAGTCAAAGTTGCGACAACAAAAGCTCAGAGAAAACTATTCTTTAAATTAAGAAGTAAGAAAACCTCGTCAAACTGGTTATCGGAGCAAGAGACACATGACATTGCTTCTGAATTAAATGTTGACAGTAAAACTGTTAAATTAATGGAAAATCGACTCAGTGGAACAGATGTCGCATTTGATCCAGTTGAAGAAGATGAAAATTCACCATCTGGGTATTTAACACAAAATACAAACCCTTTAACAATTTTAGAAGCTCAAGACTCTGAAGATGATAATACAAAAAAACTGATCTCTGCACTTAGCAAATTGGATGAAAGAAGTCGTGACATTATCTCACAACGATTTCTATCTGAACAGAAACCAACTTTAGACGAACTTTCAAAAAAATATAAAGTATCAAAAGAACGAATTCGTCAAATTGAAGAGAAGTCTCTCAACATTCTCAAAGATTCAATACTTCTAGCATAAAACTAGAGCATCAAAATATAGTGATCGGCTAATAAAGCTGCAAACAACATTGCCAGGTAAGTGATAGAAAACTTAAATAGCAACAGAGCCTTTCTGATGTTCTTAGTTATATAAAGATCATATGAATCGTATATGAACTTTCCACCGAGCAAGATAACTGATGCTAAGTAAATATAAGATACGAGTCCAAGTAAATATGGAAACAAAGTAATACAAAACAACAAAATTGAATAAAGAAAAATATGCAGTCTTGTAAAATCATCACCATGAGTGACTGGTAACATAGGGACATTCGCTTTGCTATAATCATCTTTTTTATAGACTGCTAACGCCCAGAAATGGGGAGGTGTCCATAAAAATATAATGAGAAATAATAGTAGAGGAAGTTCACTAACTCCATTAGTAATAGCCGTCCATCCGAGTAGAGGTGGCATAGCTCCAGCTATAC
>ENA-OSEY01003105-OSEY01003105.1-marine-metagenome-genome-assembly--contig:-NODE-3105-length-10371-cov-4.470371_pt1 | contig 10371 bp, 8 predicted proteins | sample MGYA00248465_ERZ534230 | MGnify/ENA primary metagenome ERZ534230 (study PRJEB26409, sample SAMN06344110) | marine metagenome | isolation source: Sea water from surface | place: Atlantic Ocean:Southern... | reverse complement strand
TAACAGAAGCAGATTATAGCGATAATCCATTACGTAGATATAGAGCAACTGCTCTTGACGAAATGGATGCTGATCATTCACAAGTTATGCTATCATACGCTGCAAAAATCAATGATAATATGAGCTTAGCTATTGTAGGGTATAGTAATAATTTTGCAAGAAATTGGTACAAACTAAATAAGGTCAATGGTATGAGTTTGAGTTCAATTACTAAGCCAACTGCAGACGGATGGAATGAATTTTATTTACTAATGGATGCAGAAAATAGTGCTGATGATGCTTACAGAATTAAGGCCAACAATAGGGAGTATTATTCTTCAGGTGTTCAAGCAGTATTTAATGTTAATGTTGGTAATCATGATGTTCAGGCTGGATTAAGAATTCATAACGATGAAATGGATAGATTCCAGTGGGAAGATCGTTATGGAATGCAAAATGGTAAACTAGTTATGACAACTCAAGCAACGAAAGGATCAGATTCAAATAGAATCGATTCTGCTGAAGCTACAGCTCTTTTTATAGAAGATAGATTTACTGCTGGAGATATGACTGTTACAGCTGGTGCTAGATACGAAGAGATTACAGTTATGAGAGATGATTGGGGTAAGACAGATCCTGATAGATCTGAAACTCCATCACAAAGAAAACATTCAATGGATGTGGTTGTTCCAGGTATTGGTATAGAGTATGCAATCAATGAATTTCAAACTGTTTCAGTTGGTGTTCATAAAGGATTTGCTCCTCCAGGACCAGGTACATCTGGAGTTACTGATAAAGCAGTTGATCCAGAAACTAGTATGAATACAGAAATTGGATTTAAATCTAATCAAGGTTTAAATAGCTTAGAATTCACTCTATTTACGAATAGTTATGATAACTTATTAGGAGCAGATACAGCAGCTTCAGGTGGTGGTTCAGATGAACTATTTAATGGTGGAGCTGTTGATATTTCAGGTTTTGAGTTATATCTAAGAAGAATCCTTGTAGATAATGGTAGAATACAAATGCCATTTGAATTATCATGGACAAGCACAAACTCAGAATTCCAGGAATCATTCGACGGATTTTGGGGTGATGTATCAAAAGGAGATGAATTACCATATCTTCCTGACACTATGATTGCATTAAATCTTGGACTGAATGTCGACAAGCTTTCAGCAAATATTAGCATGAAGAAAACATCAGAAATGAGAACAGTTGCTGGTTCAGGAAGAATTGCAGAATCAAATGCAACTGATGAACTAACTATTATTGACCTTGGTTTGAGATATGCTTTTCAAGACAATATTAGACTATCAGTTGGTATCAATAATTTCATGGATGATGACGGTATAGCGGCAAGACGTCCTTATGGAGCAAGACCGACAATGCCACGTAGTTTCTCATTAGGAGTAGATTATACTTTTTAAGGTTGTCTTCATTGCATTTTACTCTTAGGCCTTTTAAAGTAACAGAACGCCCGAACCTCTGTCATTCGGGCGTTCCTTTTTAAAGGAACTTCTTTAAATTTTTTCAGTCAAATAATTAGTATATTTTTTATACTTTTTTTTACTTATAATTACAGGCTCAATGAAGATATATTTAATTACTATAATACTTATTTCATCAGTTTTTGGACAATCCTTTAAGGATTTAACAGAAAGACCAACTTACAATCCAATAAAAATTGATGAGCCAATACTTTTTGATGGCGTTGTTGACGACCTAGAATGGTCAAGAGCTCAAGTAGCAACAAACTTCAACGGATCTGGCACTTTCCAAGGTCAACCTTCAGATCTAAAAACAGAAGCAAGACTATTTTATGATGACAAAAATATTTATGTTGGGTTTAAAGCTTTTGTAGATAGAGATGATTTAAGATATAGTATTACTAAAAGAGATAATCTTGATGAAAAAGATGATAGAGTTTGGATCAATATTGATGCTTTTGATGATGAGTCTTTAACATATGGTCTTGGCGTTAGCGCAGGCGGAGCACAAATAGATGGAAGAGCAACTTATGGTTTTGATAAATCTTTAGATCTTGTTTATGAATCAAAGGTGTCCATTTTTGAAGATAGATATGAAGTTGAGCTAGTTATTCCATTTTCAAGTTTACGCTATTCGCTTTCCCCAATTCAAACATGGAGAATTGATTTTGGTAGAGGTTTTACTTTAGCTGATGAGCTCACTAGATATGTCTATTGGACAACTAGAATGGAAGGAATTGAATGTCAGACCTGTCAATTAGCATTTCTTAAAGATATAAAACCTCCAAAACAACAAAGAGGTGATATTGAATACATACCTTCTGTAGTTGCAGGAGTATCAGAAGATTTTATTTCAAATACTTCAGCATCTTCTGATGAAGCTTCATTATTTATGAAGTTTCCTATTTCTTCTGTAGACCTATTAGAAATAGCCCTAAACCCTGATTTTAGTCAAATTGAGTCTGATGATATCAAAAACGACGTTAATACTGTAAATGCACTATATTTTGAAGAAAGAAGACCATTTTTTAGTCAAGGTGCAGAACTTTTTCAATTTTCTCCGCAGAGAGGATATATAAATTTATTTTATTCCAGGACAATAAATGATCCATCTATTACAGCAAAATATACTGGTAAAATTGGTAAAACATCATATGGTATAATTAGTGCTCGTGATGAGTCATCCTTGTTATTATTACCATTCGAAGAAACTAGTACAGTTGTAACCATGGGAAAAAGTACTTCTAATATTTTTCGTGCAAAAAGAATGATTGGTGGTAACGGGGGATCTGTTGGAGCTATTTTGACAAATAGAGTGTTTGATAATGCTGGCGATATGACAACAGCAGGTTTAGATATACACTACCATCCAGGTAATAATTATCACTTAACCTTACATGCAACTGCATCTATTCATAATGAATCCGAAAATTTTGAATATGTTTATGAGCCTACTGGCAGTGATAGCGATTTGACATTTGACAGTGGAAGATATACTAAAAATTTTGATGGGGAAAAAGTAACTGGTAACGCGTTAGGTTTTAGCGTAAATAAAAGAGATAGAACGGATAATTTTGGGCTTGTTTTAAGATTGCGTTCTCCTGGCTTTAGAACTAGTAATGGTTTTGAAACCAATAGTGCAACAAAGTGGCTTAAAGCAAGTAGAGGAAAAACTGTTTATTACGATGAACATCCTAAACTGCTTAAAACTAATTATGGGATATCGACCATTTATAAAACCAACTATACTGGTCTTATTAAAAAACAAGAATTATCAATGTCTACAAGTTCAGATTTAAAAAACGGAGATTTTTTTAAAGTTAGTGCAGAGTTTGAAACTGAAAATTTTAGAGGATATCAATTTGACAACTTGTATGAATTTGAGTTTGGATACAGAAATCAATTGAATTCAGACCTAAAGCTTTACAATGAGCTTCAATCAAGAAATATCATTGTAAGAAATTTAGATATTCCACAAAAGTCAGATTATTATCAAGTAAAGAGCTATGTTGAGTACAGAGTATCAGATAAATCTAATTTTGGAGTTGGAGTGTCTTACCAAAAAGCAGAAGATTATTACAATGGAATTTTATTAAATGCTCGCATAAACAATTCATTTAATTCAAAACTTACCATGAGAACTAAGATTCAATATAGCGATTTTTCAAATTCATGGTTTATTGAGCCAATGATAACTTATCAGCCTAATGCATTTAGTGCTCTGTATTTTGGTGTAAATGATCTGCTTCAGACTGAAGACAACATAATTTCAAGCTTAACCGAAAGCAAAAGACAAATATTTATTAAATTTCAATACTTATTCTAAGGAGAATATAAAATATGAAAAAACTAGTAATCATCTTTTTGACATTAACAATGTATGGTTGCGTATCTTTGTCGATAGGAAACAGGTCGATAGCAAGCGAAGAAAATAAAAATGCCAATGATTCAAATACAGTTTATTCACAAAATGGCAAGACAATGGTAGCCATAAATTATATACTTCCCCAAAGGGCTGGACAATTTGAGATGTTAACAAAGACAATTATAATGCCTGCAATGAAGAGAGAGGATGGAGAAGTATTTAAAAGTTTAAAATTTTTAGTTCCAGAAGAGCAAAATGAAGATGGTAATTTAACTTATATGTTTATAGCAGATCCTTATTTAGAAGAAAAAAATTATGATATTTTTGAAGTACTTGTATCCCAATATGGAAGAACAAGAGCCGAAGAATATTTTGATCGTTGGATTAGTTGTTTTGCATATGAGCAAGAAGTCATTTCTTTTAGATGATAAAAACATATCATTTTGACGACATCTATAGTAAATTTTCTTTAATGAATTCATTAAAAACGTTTTTAACAATTATTCTCCTGATAAGCCTATCGTTTGCTCAAAGTGCGAGAGATGTGGAAGCAGAAAACCCCGCAAGCGATAACTGGCAGGAAAATTATCGATCACTTGAAAGAGGAGAATCAAAAGTTAACATCTATTCCAACGCTGCAGTAGCAGACGTATTTGTATGGAATTCAACATGGTTGTCGACTGAAAGAACGTTTCCAGCAGTTATATCATTACCTACGGATAATCAAGTTTACACTATAAGCTTATATTCCCAATCACAGTTTCAATATCTAACGAACGAGTTGCAAAATTTTGATTTTGAAGCAAGAGATGTTGCTGAGTTTGAACTACTTCAAGAAGAATTTGAAAGAATGAAAATGGGTACAAAAAATGTAAGACCGATTCCTGGAACCAGTGAATCAGTTTTTCTAACTTATTGTGATTCTGATGATACCAATTGTGAGCAAGGAATGCATTGGTTAGATCAATTTTATGCCAAGTACTATGATGACAAACAAGAGCAAGTTCTCGCTTCAGATCTAACTGGATCAGAACTAACAGACGCTGAAAAAGCCTTAGTCAGAAGACATAGGGTAGGAGTTGCTGGAATGCTCGGTGCTTTTACCATTGCTATATTTTTAATTGATAATGCTGCCTTGTGAGTAATATTTTAGTAAATATTAAAGGTCTAAGCTCTCAAGAGTTTCCAAAAGGTGTAACTCCTCTACAAATTATGACTGATACAAAAGGTGTATCTAAGGATTCTATAATTTGTAAAGTTGATGGCGTTCTTACTGATCTTTCTGCATCGCTTTCGAATGATTGTGACTTGCAATTTATGGATGCAAAAAGTAAAGACGGTCATAGTGTTCTTTTGCACAGTACTGCTCATTTAATGGCTCAGGCAGTAAAAAGATTATTTCCTAAAACAAAAGTAACTATAGGACCATATTTGGAAAATAGATTTTATTACGATTTTGATGTTGAAACTCCTTTTTCAGAAGAAGATTTAACAAAAATTGAAGAGGAAATGGCTAAAATCTCAAATGAAAATCTTGAAATTATTCATGAAGTAAAATCTCGAAATGAAGCTCTAAGTTTCTTTAATAAAATTGGGGAGGATTATAAAGTTGAAATCATTAATGACTTAGATAAAGATGAAACTTTAAAAGTCTATTCTCAAGGTGAGTTTACAGATTTATGTAGAGGTCCCCATGTACCTTCAACAGGATTAATTAAACATTTTAAGCTTCTGTCCTCATCTGCTGCTTATTGGAGAGGAGATGAAAAAAATCAAACTCTTCAAAGAGTCTATGGAACATCTTTTCAAAATAGTAAAGATTTAAAGAAATATCTTTTAATGCTAGAAGAGCAAAAAAAACGTGATCATAGAAAAATTGGAAAAGAATTAGATTTATTTTTCTTTGATGAAGAGGTTGGACCTGGATTGCCTTTATGGACGCCCTCTGGAACAGTTTTAATAGACCAGCTTGAAGCTTTGGCTAAAGAAAAAGAAACTGCTGGTGGGTATTTGAGAGTAAGAACACCTCATTTAACAAAAGGTGATTTGTTTTCAAAATCAGGTCATTTAGATCATTATATGTCAAGCATGTTTTCTCCAATGGATGTCGATGGCATAGATTATTATATGAAGCCAATGAATTGTCCTTATCATCATAAAATTTTCGCTAATACGCCAAAAAGTTATAGAGATTTACCATATAGAATTTCGGAATATGGTACATGTTATAGATATGAAAAATCAGGTGAATTGTTTGGATTGATGCGAGTAAGAAGTATGCAAATGAATGATGGCCATATTTATTGTACAGCTGAGCAGTTTAAAGAAGAATTTATTAACGTCTGTAACCTCTATATGGAGTATTTTAAAATTTTCGGCATTGAGAAGTATGAAATGAGGTTAAGTCTTCATGATCCTAAAGGATTAGGCGAAAAATTTATTGATAATGCAGAATTGTGGAAAAAGACAGAGGACGATGTGAGAAATGCTCTTAAAGGAGCCAAATTAAAATTTGTTGAATCTGTGGGAGATGCTGCTTTTTATGGACCTAAAATTGATGTGCAGGTCTGGAGTTCAATTGGTAGAGAATTTACTCTTGCTACAAATCAGGTAGATTTTGCTATTCCCGAAAGATTTGATTTAACTTATACAGATAAAGATGGTTCTTCAAAAACTCCATTATGTATTCATAGAGCTCCCTTAGGAACTCATGAACGTTTTATTGGATTTCTAATTGAACATTTTGGTGGAAACTTCCCATTGTGGCTTGCTCCTAAACAAGTCACAATTTTACCAGTTTCAGATAAGTTTAATGATTATGCTGATGAAATAACAAAAGACCTTGGGTCCAAAGGCTTAAGAGTTTCATTAGATAATAGGTCAGAAAAAATTGGTTCAAAAATTAGAGATGCAGAAATGCAAAAAATTAACATCATGATTATTGTTGGTGAAAAAGAAGTTGAAAATAAAACCGTAACTATTAGAAGAAGGTTTATAAAAGAGCAAAAAGAATTATCTTTGGATGATTTTTCTAATGAAGTATTAACTGAAATTAACGAAAGGAGAGTTTCGAATTAAAAAACAAAGAATAAGGGTAAACGAAAGAATTTATGCTGATGAAGTAAGGCTCATCAGTCAAAATAAAGAACAAATTGGAGTTGTGAGTGTAAATGAAGCCTTAATAAAAGCTCAGGAAGCTGGTTTAGATTTGGTTGAAATTTCGCCAAATGCAAAACCTCCAGTTTGTAAAATTATGGACTTTGGTAAGTTTAAATATGAAGAAAAAAAGAAAGCACAACAAAGCAAGAAAAATCAACAAACTATCAAAGTTAAGGAATTGAGAATGAGACCAAATATTGGTGATCATGATTTAGAAAATAAACTTAAGATGGGTAAAAAGTTTTTATCTGACGGATATAAGTTAAAATTAACTTTAATGTATAGAGGTAGAGAAATGTCTCGACAAGATTTAGGGCAAGAGCTAATGCAACGTGTTTTATCGACGTTAAGTGAGCATGCAGAGCTAGAAAAAGATTCTCCTTTGACTGGAAGAAAAAAATCTATAATATTAGCCCCGAAATAGGAATTAAATATGCCAAAACAAAAAACAAGAAAAAGCGTATCAAAAAGATTTAAAGTTACTGGTTCAGGTAAGCTGAAACGTAACAAGGCTGGACATAAACACATGCTTATCCGAAGAGATGGAGATGTCAAGCGTGCAGCTAAAAAAGCTACAGTGGTAGCTCCATCTTTTGAAAAGCGTATGAAAAAAATGATGGCGAAAGCAGGAAGTTAAGATGCCAAGATCAAATAGTTCAGTTCCAAGACACAGAAGACATCGTAAGATTGTAAAGCTTGCAAAAGGATATTTTGGTGCTAGAAGTAGAAATTTTAAAGCAGCAAAAGATGCAGTAACTAAAGCCGGTCTATATGCTTATAGAGATAGAAGACAGAAAAAACGTCAGTTTAGAAGACTCTGGATTGTAAGAATTAACGCTGCATCAAGATTAAATGGTTTATCCTATTCAAATTTTGTACATTTATTGAAGGAGAAAGGGGTCGATTTAGATAGAAAAGTATTAGCAGATTTAGCTGTTAATAACCCAACTGTCTTTGAAGATCTCGTAAAATACTTAAAGAAAAAATAGAAAAGTACGATGTCATTAGATAAAACCATTAAAGGATTAAAGGCATCATTTTCTAAAGAGTTATCCAAGTCAAAGACTTCACAAGATCTAGAAAATTTCCGTATTAAATATTTAGGTAGAAATGGGCAACTTGCATCATTGTTTGAAGAGTTTAATAAACTACCTGCTCCTGAAAAACCTCGCTTTGGAAAAGAATTAAATATCCTAAAAAATCAATTAACTGATCAATATCAAAATGCACTTGGAAACAATAGTGAAAATTCTGCTTCAAGCGATGTAGATTTTTCATTGCCAGGATATAATTTACCTGATGGAAATATCCATCCATTAGAACAGATTACTTCAGAAATAAAATCTATTTTTCAATCTATTGGGTTTTCCGTTGCTTATGGACCTGAAATTGATGATGACTATCATAATTTTGAAGCATTAAATGTACCAAAACATCATCCAGCTAGAGATATGCAGGATACATTTTTTATTAACCCTAATGCTGTACTAAGAACACATACATCCAATGTTCAAATTCATTTAATGGAAAATCAAGATCCGCCTTTAAGACATATATGTTGTGGTAGGGTGTATAGGAATGAAGCAGTGAGTTATAAAAGTTTTTGTTTATTTAATCAAGTAGAAGGGTTGGTTATCAATGAAACCTCCTCATTTGCTGAGATGAAAGGAACCTTAGAGTATTTTGTTCAGGAAATGTTTGGAAAAGATACAAAAATGCGTTTTAGACCAAGTTATTTTCCATTTACTGAACCCAGTGCAGAAGTAGATATCTGGAATGGTAAATTAAATCAATGGATGGAAATTTTAGGCTGTGGTATGGTCAATCCAAATGTTTTATCTAATGTTGGATATGACAATGAAAAATATCAAGGATTTGCTTTTGGTATGGGAATAGAAAGAATTGCCATGATAAAATATGGCATAAAAGATATTAGACTTTTTTATCAGAACGATAAACGTTTCTTGGAGCAGTTTTAATGAAAGTTTCATTGCACTGGCTTAGAAGGTTTGTCGATTTTGACTTAACTGCTACAGAGTTAGCTGAAAAACTAACTATGAGAGGATTTGAGTCTGAAGTTGTATCTGATTTTGATTCTTTAGAAAATTTAGTTGTTGGAGATGTTTTAACAGCAAAAAAACACCCTGATGCTGACAAGCTTAAGTTATGTTCTGTTTCAGATGGGTCAGAAACATTTAGTGTTGTTTGTGGAGCTCCAAATGTCGATGCTGGTCAAAAAATAGTTTTTGCAAAAGTTGGAGCAGTTCTTCCAGGCGATTTTAAAATAGGCAAAGCTAAAATTAGAGGTGTAGAAAGTTTTGGAATGATTTGTTCTGAAAGAGAGCTTGGAATTTCAGATGAACATGATGGTATTATGGTGTTAGATGAGTCTCATAAGGCAGGAACACATATTAAAGAAGTACTAGGTCCATTATTTAATGCTATTGATATTGAAGTAACTCCTGATAAAGCTTTCGCATTAAGTCATAGAGGGATAGCACGAGAAGTAGCGACAATTGTTGGATCCAAACTTAAAACTCCAATAAATAGCGTAAAATTAAATCCTAAGTCAAAAGACGTTGTATCAGTCGAATTAGATAAAAAAGGCGGCTGTACACGCTATATTGCGGGTACAATGAAAGGAGTAAAGGTAGGACCTTCTCCAAAATGGCTTGCCGAATATTTGAAATCAGTTGGTCAGAAGAGTATCAATAACCTTGTTGATATATCCAATTTTATGCTTTTGGAAATCGGTCATCCAACTCATGTCTTTGATTTAAAAAAATTAGCCAAACCTGGAATTAAGGTTTCTTGGGCAAAAAAGGGTGAAAAATTTGATGCTTTGGATGAAGAAACATATGAATTAAGTACGGATCATATGGTGATTACGGATACAAAAAATACTGTTGCTTTAGCTGGTATTATTGGGGGAATGGATAGTTCTGTTACCGATTCAACCTCAGAAGTATTGATTGAGAGCGCTTATTTTGATCCAGTTGTTATCAGAAAAGGGTCTAAAAAATTAAATTTATTATCTGAGGCATCTAGAAGATTTGAGAGAGGTACAGACCCAAATGCTGCTTTAGAGGCATTCAATATGATTGTCCAGTTAATGCAAGAAGTTGCTGGTGGTACATTAGAGTCTGTGATTACTGATGAATGTTCAATGAGCTTAGACAATACTTCTGTTGATTTATCATCTGAAAAACTGCTCAAATATGCTGGACAAGAAATTCCTTCAAAAGACGTAGAATCTATACTGAAAGGACTTCACATAGATGCAAAAAAAACAAAAACTGGCTGGAATTGTTCTATTCCTACATTTAGAACTGATCTAAAGGTAGAAACAGACCTTATTGAAGAGGTGTTTAGATGTTA
>ENA-OSEY01003104-OSEY01003104.1-marine-metagenome-genome-assembly--contig:-NODE-3104-length-10375-cov-2.815984_pt1 | contig 10375 bp, 10 predicted proteins | sample MGYA00248465_ERZ534230 | MGnify/ENA primary metagenome ERZ534230 (study PRJEB26409, sample SAMN06344110) | marine metagenome | isolation source: Sea water from surface | place: Atlantic Ocean:Southern... | reverse complement strand
AGCGATACCAAATATTAAAGCAATATTTGAAATGTTTGATCCCATGACTGTGCCAAGCGATAAAGCTGCACTTTCATTAAAAATACCCGAGATACCAATGAAGATCTCAGGAGCTGAGGTGCCAAATGCAACCAGAGTCAATCCAATGATTAAATCGCTGACCCCAATTCTTTTTGCAATGATTGATGATTGAGCCACAAATCTATCCGCACCCCAAATAAGAATAGCCAATCCAAAACAAAGAATAAGAAAATTATGCAGCAACAACATCTGAGCATTTTAATTGCAAATACAAAGAATTAATATTAGATTCAACAGGAAACAAAATAAGGAACACAATGAAATTAGATCAACTATTTAGTATTGAAGGCAAAACAGCAGTTGTCACCGGTGGATCAAGAGGCATAGGTGAAATGATTACAGCTGGCTTTTTAGCTAATGGAGTCAAAGTTTATATAACTGCTAGAAAAGCAGGACCATTAATTGATAAGGCTAAAGAGCTCTCTGATCAATACGGACAAGAGTGCATTGCAATACCTTCAGATTTAAGTTCTCATGGTGGCATTGTTGAGTTTGCAGATGAATTAAAAACCAGAGAATCTTCTGTAGATTTTTTAATTAATAATGCTGGCGCTGCATGGGCAGAACCTCTAGATACATTTTCTGAGGAAGGGTGGGACCGTGTGATGGATTTGAATGTAAAAAGCTTATTTTTTGTCACTCAACAACTCTTGCCACTTCTCAGGGTTAATGCCGATAATGAGGACCCCTCAAGAATTATCAATGTGGGATCAATTGATGGCATTAATACTCCAGTATTTGAAACCTATCCCTATGGGCCTTCAAAAGCAGCAGTGCATCATTTAACAAGAGTGCTTTCAGCAAAATTAGTAAAGGAAGATATCATTGTGAATGCAATTGCTCCGGGTCCGTTTCCAAGTAATATGCTTGGGCCTGCAGTTGGCCATGATTATTCAGGCATTGCGAAAGCAAACCCAAGAAACAGAGTAGGTACTCCAGAAGATATTGCTGGATTAACAATTTTTTTATGTTCCCGAGCGGGAGCTTTTACGGTTGGAGAAACAATCACTTGCGACGGAGGATTGGTTGCAAGATCAGGTCATGATTTAAGCGGCGGATGAGTTTTTACGAAACATATATTCTCCCCAAGTTTCTTGATTGTGTTTGCTCGCAACAAGGATTTCAAAATAAGCGCGCACAGATATTTCCTCATGCATCGGGAGAGGTTTTAGAGATTGGCGTTGGCACCGGTTTAAATTTTGAGTTTTACGATTTTGATAAAGTTAGCTCAGTTAAAGGTATTGACCCAGCAATTAGTTCTCTTGAAATTGCAAAGAAAAGAATTATTGAGATGAATATTCCTGTTGAGGTTATGGAAGGCTTTGCTGAAGAAATTGCTTTTGAAGATAGTACCTTTGACTCAGTTGTTGTGGGCTACAGCTTATGCACTATCCCTGATCCGATTAAAGCACTAAAAGAAATTAAAAGAGTTCTTAAATCCAACGGTAAGTTATTTTTTACGGAGCACGGTATTTCTCCAGAAGAGTCAGTGCGCAGATGGCAACACAGAATAAACCCAATTTGGAGTAAATTGGCAGGGGGCTGCAATATAAATCGTAATACTGAAGATATGATTTTAAGGTCAGGATTTAAGTTTGATCAATTACAAAAGAAATACATCAAAGGACCCAAGATAGCCTGTTTTAACTATTACGGTATTGCTGGAAAAAGCTAGCTTGTTTTTGCAGCATCAAATGCCTCGGTGATTAATTCTCTCATCCATATGTGAGAACCGTCATTATCATCACTGCTGTGCCAGATTAGGTATTGTTCTACTTTTGGTACATCTAGGGGGAGTTCCTCAAACTGAAGCCCATGTTTTTTTGCAAAACTTTGCGAACAGACTAAGACTAGATCAGTTGATCGAACGATTTCTGGAGTCACAAGAAAGTGCTGTGCTCGAAGAGCAACTTCTCGTTGAAGTTGAATTTTTGATAATTCTAAATCAATTAAAGCCGGCCCACGTTTTCGATTGGATATATTTATAAATTTTTGAGAAAGCAGTGCATCCATATCAAAATTAGGTAGTTTTGTGAGTGGGTGGTTGGCTCTGTGCGCACAAACAAATCTATCTTCAAAGACTTTTTTTGAAAGCACATCTTTTGATCTAGGAATCACGGGATCAATTGCAAAGTTGAGTTCATTGGTGGCGAGCGCATGAACTAAATCTTCACGTGTTGTGAAAAAACTTTCAATTGCAATTTTTGGAGCAGTTTTATTAATTCTTTCTAATAGAAAAGGCAATATTCTTCCTTCAGAAATATCACCAAGAGAAATTCTAAAAGTGCGTTGAGAAGTATTTGGATCAAATTCATCAGGCTCATTCACGCTCTTCTGCATCAGACTCAAAGCATGCTGGACATCATTGATCATGTGCTCAGTTTTATGCGTTGGAACCATTCCTGTCCCGGTTCTAACAAATAAGTCATCATTAAATCTTTCCCTAAGTCTAGCAAGTGCATTTGAAACCGCAGGTTGTGTAATTCCAACAACCTCTGCTGCCTTGGTTAAACTTCCCTCTGTATAAATAGCATTCATGATCACGAAAAGGTTCAAATCAAAGGAGCTAATTTTCATTTTGGAGTAGTGTTAGGGATTAATTATTGTGACTATGTTATTCATCAAACTTATAAAGCCATCTTAGCAATTTGTATAATAGAAATAAAGGATTGTTAGGGTCTAAATATAGTGACATACTAAATGCCAATACTTCCTCAATACAATGAATAGAGTAACTCAGATCCTAGGCTCAAAATATCCAATCATTCAAGCTCCTATGGGGTGGATTGCCAGAAGTAAGCTTGCATCAGCAGTATCGAATGCTGGTGGCTTTGGCATCATTGAAACCTCCTCAGGCGAAGTTGAAAACTGCAAGAATGAAATCATGGCAATGGCTGACTTAACGGATAAGCCTTTTGGAGTAAATTTACCACTTCTTTTCTTAAAAGATGAATCCATGATTGATGTTGTTTTAAATGCTGGTATTAAGTTTGTTACCACCTCTGCAGGCGATCCAGCAAAGTATATTCATATCCTCAAAGATGCAGGGATTAAAGTCTTTCATGCTGTACCTAATGTCGCAGGGGCAAAGAAAGCCGTCGATGCTGGTGTTGATGGATTGGTTGTAGAGGGAACCGAAGGTGGCGGTTTTAAAAGTCCTGAAGAAGTTGGTCTGTTTGTCTTAATTCAAGCCATAAGAAACATCACCGATTTGCCAATTGTTGCTGCAGGAGGGATTGTGGATGGACGTGGAATGGCAGCTGCTTTTGCTGCTGGTGCAGAAGGCATTCAAATGGGTACTCGATTTGTTTCCTGCAAAGAAAGCCCAGTGCATGAAAACTTTAAAAACTACATCATCGATTCTGATGAGCAGGGCACTTGGATATTAAATAAAAAAGGTAAGCCTTGTATTCGAGCACTGAAAACAGATTACACCCAGCCTATCTATGAATCAGGTGAGATGGACATGAGTGCAATGATGAATATTCAGGATTTATATTTTGGAGGTAACATGAATGCAGCTCCTGCACTTTCAGGCCAATCAGTTGGATTAATCAGCAGCATGAAGCCTGTGAAAGAAATCATTTCTGAAACCATCAAAGAATTTAATGAAATTTGTTCATCCATGAGTCAACAAGCCTTTGATGAATGATATTATTACTATAACCAGGAAAAAAAATGAAATTTGAACTTAGCAAAAAAACTCAATCTTTATTAGATCAGGTTACTGAATTTATTAACAAGGAAATCATCCCTAATGAATCTCTTTATGAACAGCAGGTAGAAAAGGGTGGCAGATGGTGCGTCCCGCCTATCATTGAAGAAATGAAAGAGAAGGCAAAAAAAGCTGGACTATGGAATCTCTTTCTTCCTGAAAGTGAGCTAGGAGCAGGGCTGACTAATTTTGAGTACGCACATCTAGCAGAACAAATGGGTCGATCTGGAATTGCATCCGAAGTTTTTAATTGTTCAGCACCCGATACAGGAAACATGGAGGTTTTGGTTAGGTATGGAAGTGAGGCTCAAAAAGATGAGTGGCTGTCGCCTTTATTAAATGGAGAAATTAGGTCAGCTTTTGGTATGACTGAGCCAGGTGTTGCTTCATCCGATGCCACCAACATGGCAGCTACCGCGGTGCTTGATGGGGATGAGTATGTTATTAATGGTGAAAAGTGGTGGACCTCTGGTGCTGGAGACCCAAGATGTAAGATCATTATTTTCATGTGTGTCACTGACCAAGATCCTGATTCACCAAGACATAAGCGGCATTCAATGATACTGGTGCCCACCGATACTCCAGGCATTGAAACTCGTAAAATGATGCATGTGTTTGGCTGGGACGATGCTCCTCATGGTCATGCGCACCTAAAGTTTGATAATGTTAGGGTCCCTAAAGAAAACATGCTTTTAGGTGAAGGTAGGGGTTTTGAAATTGCTCAAGGTAGGCTTGGGCCAGGCAGAATTCATCATTGTATGAGAGCCATAGGTATGGGTGAGAGAGTAATTGAGATGATGTGTCGACGTGGTCAAACCCGTGTTGCATTTGGCAAACCCATCGCCCAACTTGGTGGAAACTTTGATGTCATAGCTGATTCAAGAATTGAGTTGAATATGGCTCGATTATTAACTCTTCAAGCTGCCCATATGATGGATACCGTCGGCAATAAGGTTGCGGCCAGTGAGATTGCTCAAATTAAAGTGGCGGTTCCGAATATTGTCTGCAAGATCATTGATCGTGCAATTCAAATTCATGGCGGAGCTGGAGTTTCTCAAGTTTTTCCACTTTCAAGAATGTACGCTGGGATGAGAACTCTTCGCTTAGCTGATGGACCGGATGAGGTTCACAGAAGAGCGGTTGCTCGATATGAGCTTGGCAAACATGCAGTTCAGGATGATCAGGTGGAATCATCTGAAATTTCTAGAAGTTAAGCGATAGAGTATTGACAGCTAATCTGATCTTTTACGATACAGAGACCTCGGGGATTCAGAAAGATTTTTCTCAGATTTTGCAGTGCGGCTCCATCCAAACCAATCGCAGTTTTGAAGAATTAGCGCAACAAAATATTGGGTGCAGACCACTCCCCTGGGTTAATCCTCAACCTAAAGCTATGCTCACCAATAAAAAAATTGAGCTATTTAAATCAAATACTTCGCATTATCAAATGATGAGCGACTTGCATCGACAGTGGCGTGAGTGGACGGTGGACGGACCAGGCACTTTTGTGACCTATAACGGTCATGCATTCGATGAGGAATTAATTCGAAGACAATTTTATTGGAACCTGTTAGATATCTATCTAACCAATACCAACGGCAACGGTAGGCTTGATCTTTTTTTAATGTTGCAAAACCTTGTATGTTATTTTGATAATGTAATTGAAATTCCTTTACATGATGGCGGTCCGGGCATTAGTTTAAAGCTTGAAGATCTTGCAGCTGCAAACAACATTAGTAATGATGATGCGCATGATGCGATAGCCGACTGCAAATTGATGTTAGAGCTGCTTAAAATTATTGATGGCCAAATACCTGAGTGGATTGATTTTTTCATCTCAACTGCAACCAAACCAGGCATGCAAGCTGCCATTGGTTGTAAAACCTTTTTAGCTCTTGGAGAAGTTTATCGTCGCGAATGTTTTAGATATCCTGTAGTTATTTGTGGGGCAGATGCTACCCGACCTAATGAAATTGTGTTTTTTGATTTAAGTTTTGATCCCGAAGAGATTTTTTCTTTGGAAACTTCGGATATCTTTAGCATGGTTCATAAAGGAGGGCGTGATGGACCGCTTAAAAAATATAAAATTAATAAAACCATTCCCATATGTCCTCAAGAAATGATTGAAGATAAGGCAATATTCGATATGGACATTAATGTTCTTATTAAAAGGGCTGAGCTTGTTAAAAAGAATACTGACTTTCATACATTGGTGAGCGATGCGATGGCAGATCGTATTTTTAATTTTAAAGAACCCGAACATATTGAGCAGCTCATATACGCAGGGGGCTTCCCAAAACCATCCGATAAGGAGTTAATGGACGATTTCCACCGAATTGAAGAGCCGTCCTACCGAATTAAAATTGCAAGAAACATTGAAGATGATCGTTTTAGACTCTTTGCTGAAAGGTTGGTTTGTCAAATGTATCCGTCAGAGGCTCCCGAAGATATGCAAAAAAGGTATGAGGGCTTTCTAAATCAGCGTTTGAATGAGGAAGGGCCCTGGGGTTCAACTGAAAAAATCCTTGCAGAAATAGAAAAATTGAAAGATTCGGCGGACCAAGCTATCTTGAATGCAACGGAATCCTTCATTAAACAAAGAAATTAATCAAAAAAACGTTTAAAATTTACTTAAATTTACTAGAATAGCTTTTGTTTTTGATCAGAAATTGTTAATCTAGATACCCTTTTTGAGGAAAACTGACAAAAAGTCATGAAAATATTAAATTTTTTTAAGAGGATATTTATGAGCGAAGATAATAAAATTGTCGATGGCGCTAAAGACGTTGTTGAAGGTGTTGCAGACGTCACCAAAGAAACTGTTGGTGCTGTTGGTGATGTAGCCGGAGAAGCGGTAGAGGGTGTTGTTGAAACAGCATCTGCAGCTGCAGAAGGCGTTAAAGAAACTGCTGAAGAAGTAGTAGATACAGCTGTAGAGGTTGCCAGTGAAGTCGTTGAAACTGTTGGTGAAACAGTTGATGCTGCTATCGAAGGCGTTAAAGATGTAGCTGGTGAAGTTGCTGAAGCAGGAAAAGAAGTTTTAGATGAATTAAAAGAAGGCGATGTTGTTGGTGCCGCTAAAGAAGTTGTTGAAGGCGTAGCTGAAACAGCTGGAGCAGCAGTTGACGCAGTAGCAGACGTTGCAGGCGAGGTTGTTGAAGGAGCAGTTGAAACAGCTTCTGCAGCAGTTGAAGGTGTTGTTGATGTTGCTAGCGAAGTTGCTGAAGGCGTAAAAGACGTAGCTGAAGAAGTGGTTGAAACTGTTGGTGAAACAGTTGATGCTGCTATTGATGGGGTTAAGGATGTTGCTGAGAGCGTTAAAGACGCAATCCTCGGTGACGACGACGATAAGTAGTATTATCTTTTCTCAGTAAAAAAGGAGGCCTTGCCTCCTTTTTTTTGGCCTCAAGCTTATTGCCTTTGAACCAACCTCGTTTAAAATAGTTCGTCCTAGACCCGTAGCTCAGTTGGTTAGAGCGCTGTCTTGACATGGCAGAGGTCAGCAGTTCAAATCTGCTCGGGTCTACCATTTAAGGATTTTTATGAAACATTTACTTTTGAGTTTATCAGTATGCTTTTTTTCAACTTTAGCTATTGCTGAATACTTTCCAGATGAAAACTGGGAGGTATCCAGTGCATCGCAAGAAAATGTTAATGAATTAAGACTCAAAGCTCTTGAAGACATTGCATTTAAAGATACTGCAACTCAAGCTTTGGTAGTAGTCAAAAACGGGAAAATTATAAGTGAGCGATATGCTGAAAATTATAATCAAGATTCATTCGGCACCTCATGGTCAGTCGCTAAAAGTTTCTATGCTGCATTGATTGGCATTTCTATTGAGAAAGGCGAAATAGAAAGCCTTGATGATCCAGTTTACAAATACCTACCCGTGTACAAAGAAGATGAACGTTCAGTTATTACCCTAAGAAATATTCTTGATATGGAAAGTGGTTTGCAGTATCCAGAGACTCAACACGAGACAATGTTTCTAAATGAAGACCAACTTCAATATGCTCTAAATGTTCCATTAGAAAAAAAACCTGGATCAAAATGGGAATATAACAATGTAAACTCAATGTTATTGGCTGCTATTTTAGAAGCGGCAACCGGTCAGCCTGCAGATCAGCTTTTAGACAATAGAATCTTACAGACCATTGGTATCAAAAACTCAACGCTATGGAAAGATAGTCGCGGTAATGTTATGACTTACTGTTGCATAGATATGAGTGCGAGAGACTTTTCAAGATTTGGATTATTATTTGCAAGAGACGGTAATTGGAACAATCAATCGCTAGTCCCAAAAGATTTCGTTGATGAAACCTTTACTACTTCTTGGAGATTTAAATCACCAAGACAAGGTGGATATTCATTGCATTGGTGGATGGCTGCTGATGATGAAAATCATGAAATCTTTTTTGCTAGCGGTAAATTTGGGCAATACATTTTTGTTGATCGAGATAATGATGTGGTGGTTACCAAAATAACTAAATACGATCCGATTCCTGGTGATACTCAAGATTTTAAAGAATTTAAATGGTTAAAAGAGATTGGTGATACGGATGTTACCTTAGCGGTTTGGGACTTTCTTGAGAGCTCGAAGATTATGAAAGTGGGTGAAGGTGGTGTCACATCTCCAATTACCAAAGAAAACGGCGATGAATCAACTTTTCGTAAAGATATTTATAAGTTTATTGAAAATCTTGCCTTATTATCTGATTAAAACCAGACGTACATAATCATTGGCACTGAAATAGCTGCAATAACTATTTCAAGGGGTAGCCCCAGTCTCCAGTAATCTCCAAACTTATATCCCCCTGGTGCCATAACGAGAGTATTACATTGGTGTCCAATGGGTGAAAGAAAAGCACAACTTGCTCCCACGGCAACTGCCATTAAAAAAGGTTCAATAGGCGCACCTAGTTGAGAGGCAATATTTGCAGCGATTGGCGCCATGATAATTGCTGTGGCAGCATTATTAATGATGTCTGAAACAAACATGGTCACTACAAGGATTAATAGTATGATCATGTATATAGGTAAGGCTCCTGTATAGCCTGAAATAAACATCGCAATATTATTGGATATTCCAGTTGTTTCCAGTGCTTGGCCGATTGGTATCATTGCAGCCAACATCACAATGACTGGCCATTCAATACTTCGATAAAGGTTTCCGTTTAGGACTTTAACCCCAATAAATGCAAGGACACACAATAAGAAAGCAATAACGATATTAATTACATTAAAGGCAGCAAGCAGCAAGAAAGTCACAAAGAAAATAATGCTTTTAAGCAATCGACTTCGACTAGGTATGACCTGCATTTCTCGCTGCATCAGTGGCATGAGGCCTAAGTGCTTAATGCGTTCTTTCACTCCTTCTTCATCAATGGATCGCACACCCAGTAAAAGTACATCCCCAACCCTAAAGATTTCACGTGAAAGCCTAGTTCTAAACTTTGCCCCTTGTCGCCAAAGTCCAAGCAGGGCAAGATCTTCTGAGGCTAGGCGCTTTAAAAATTCTTGTTTACGACCAATGAGTCTTGAAGATGCTGTGACCATCACCTCAATTTCTTCAAGATCAGATTCCTTAATGGTATTAAGATCCTCAGAAATCTCTAAATCAAGATCACTTTGCAATCTTGAAATATCATCCGGTGAGGTTTTAATCACAAGCACCTGATTATGAGCAAACTTAGTTACCATTGAGACCTTGCTGACTGCACCTGATTCATTAACAATGCCCAGTACTTCAGTTTCTGGACCTGCTACTTTTTTAATTTCAGATAATCTTTTACCAATGGCTTTACTGTCTTTTTTTACTCTGACTTCAAACAAATAGTTTTTCAAATCAATTAATTTAATTTCATCTCCAGCTTCTTGCCTTACTTTGACCAGGCGATAACCAAGGAAAGCAATGAAAACCACACCCAAAAGGCTTACAGCAACACCCACAAAAGAAAAATCAAAGAAATTAAAGCTAGTCCCTGTATAGGTTTCTCTGTATTGAGAAATAATAATATTGGGCGGGGTTCCAATCATGGTATTCATCCCCCCCAAAATGCTAGCAAAAGCTAGCGGCATTAAAAACTTTGGAGGATTCCAATTGTTTTGCTGACACACTGCTATGGTTACTGGCAGAAGTATTGCCATGGCTCCGATGTTGTTCATGAACGAGGACAATGCGGCAGCAGTCACCAAAATGACTAGCAGAAACTGGTTCTCGCTTAAGGGGATTTTAGAAAGTTGCCCACCTATTAATCCAACAAAACCAGATTCTTGCAGGCCTCTGCTGATCAATAGCACCAAAGCCACTATAATAACTGCAGGATGGCCAAACCCTGAAAAAGCACTGTTAATTGGAATAACTTCAAAAAGAACTAAAGCAGCAAGTGCTACTAAAGTTACAGCATCATAACGCCAGCGACCCCAAATCAATAGACCAACCAAAACACATATAGTTACAACTAATACATTTTGGTCAGTGAACATTTAAAAACCTTAGGAGATTTTTAACTTAGGTGCATTGGTCATCACACTTTTAATGCCTTTATTCATTGAAGACCTATCAGCATAACTTTGTG
>ENA-OSEY01003103-OSEY01003103.1-marine-metagenome-genome-assembly--contig:-NODE-3103-length-10376-cov-2.100204_pt1 | contig 10376 bp, 7 predicted proteins | sample MGYA00248465_ERZ534230 | MGnify/ENA primary metagenome ERZ534230 (study PRJEB26409, sample SAMN06344110) | marine metagenome | isolation source: Sea water from surface | place: Atlantic Ocean:Southern... | reverse complement strand
CTTCAAAACAAAATTTATCAAAATTTTTTTATAGAAATTATAAGGACATTTTTGGTTATTGTTTTTGGCTTATCTATTATTGCATTAACTGTAAGAGCAGTTAACTTTTTAGATTTAATTGTCGATAATGGCTACCCAGTATCTACATATTTCAAATACTCATTTTTAAACCTTTTTGGAATAGCTCCAAAGTTTATTCCTTTAGCTTTCCTATTATCTATTGTTATATTCATCTTAAAACATATAGAAGATAGTGAATTTGTAATATTATGGACTTCTGGAATTAAAAAGATACAAGTCGTAAATTTATTATTTTTCACTTCATTAATTGTCCTTCTTTTTTATATTGTCTTATCTGCTTTTTTAACACCAATTGCTTTAAATAAATCAAGACAGTTGTTAAGTGAAGATCAATTAAATTCTTTTTTACCTACTATAAGAACTCAACAATTCAGTGATTCGTTCAAAGGTTTTACATTTATCGTTGAAAAAAAAATTAATAATGAAATTCAAAATATATTCTTACATGACACTGGTAAAAATCTAAAAAATTTATCTCCAAATATTTCAAGTGAGTCAAATACAACTGTTGTTGCTGAAAAAGGAATTGTAAAAGAAAGAAAAATGTTTCTGTTTAATGGACAAATTATTTCATCAAAAAGTTCAAATGAGGAAACAGAAATAATAAAATTTGAACAACTAAATATTGACTTAAGTGATTTGGTTACAACGACAATTAAAAAACCAAAGTTGCAAGAAACTTCTACTCTAACCCTGATTTCTTGTTTATTTTCGAAAAGTCAAAACCCTGAAATTTGTAAGAAGGATGTTAATAAGGAAATATTTCCAATTCTTATCAGAAGAATCGTATTGCCATTTTATATTCCTGTTATCACTTTAGTCTGCTCATTTTTATTACTCAAAAACCAAAGAATTTATTCAAACAAAATATCTATATTCATTTATGGTTTTATCATTTTATTATTGACTGAATTGTTAATTAGGTACACAGGATTAAATTATTTATTGAGAATATTTTACCTGATAATGCCTGTTAGCTTGAGTTTATTTTTTTATTTCTTTTTAAACTATAAATTTTCAAAGGAGTCAAAAATTACATGAAAAATCTTCTTTTTAATTACATACTTAAAAATTTTTTAAAGACATTTTTTTTGTGTGTATTAATTACTTATAGCTTTGGAATGATATTGAATTTATTTGAGGAAATAGAATTTTTCAAAAATAATAATGTAAGTTTCTTAACGCCGTTAATGCTTACAAGTATCTTTGTGCCTAGCATGGTCTTGAAGCTTTTGCCTTTTATAGTATTTATTTCAAGTATGTGGTTTATGATCAAAATTAGAAACAATAAAGACCTTCTTACATTAAAGGTATATGGATATTCTAATATAAAGATTTTTTTTATTTTAGCGTTTACGTCATTTATTTTAGGATGGTTTATTTTAATAGTTGCAAATCCAATTACATCTTCAATGGTAAAATATTATGAAAAAACAAAGTCTCAGTATGCTCGTGATATTGATCATTTAGTTACATTTAATAATAATGGTTTGTGGATTAAGGAAAATTTAACAAAGATTGATCGAGTAATCACAGCAAGAAAAACTGAGGGATTTAAACTTGTGGACGTTACTATTTTTCATTTTGACAATAAATATAATTTATATGAAAAAATTTTTGCAAAAGATGTTGATATAAGTACAAATGATTGGGAGTTAAAAAATGTCATTATTTTTAAATTAGTCAATGGAGTTTTTGAAAAAACAAAAAAAAATACCTACAACATCGAGTCAATTTATAATTACGACAAAATAACAAGTTTATTTAATAATTCTGACACCATGTCTTTTTTGGAATTAATAATAGATTATAATAAGCTTTTAAATAATGGCTATAATGAAAGGTTTTTAAATCAAAGTTTGCACACTATGCTTGTCTTGCCATTTTTTCTATTTTTAATGACAGCTATTGCCTCAATTTTGACTATGAATACTTTAAAAAAATCTGACAATTTAAAATTCATAATTTTAGGTTTAGTTATAAGTGTTCTAGTTTATTACTTTAAAGATTTATCAATCGCTTTAGGCCAAACTGATAGAATTCCATTAACCGTATCTATTTGGGCTCCTATTATTGCATTAAGTTTATTTACATTTGTAGGAGTATTACAAATAAATGAAAAATAAAATTTATATCTTTGCGTTCGTTTTTTTATTTTTCTCAAAAGTTCTTGCAGAAAACTTAGAAATAAACGCAAAAAATATTACTTTAGATAAGGATAAAGTAACTACAGTATTTGAAAATGATGTAATTGTTAAAACCAAAAATAAGATAATTAAAAGTCAGTATGTAAAATACGATAAAAAGATTGGATTACTGATTTTGAAAAACAATATTATTGCCGAGGATGAGAATAACAATATTATTACTACTGAGAAGGCAGAGTTCAATGAAACAGAGGAAATTTTTAAAACTTTTGGTCCTACCAATATCATTACTTCAGAAAAATATATTGTTTCGGGCAATAATATAATTATTAATAATAAAAATAAAACTATTAGTTCGAATGAAGTCACTTCTATAAGCGATCCAGAAGGTAATAGTATTGAATTACAAAACTTTGATTATGAAGTAAAAAATAATATATTTAAATCTATTGGTTCAGTTAAAATTTTAGACAAGCTAAAAAATAGCTATGAATTCTCTCAAATTTATATTGATACAAAGAAAAAGGAGATTTTGGGATCGGATATTAAAGCTTTTTTAAATGATAAAAAATTGAAAGTTGATCCTAATAACAAACCAAGGGTATTTGCAAATGCTATAAAACTAAGTACTAAAAAAAGTTTATTTAATAAAAGTATTTTCACTCTTTGTAATTACAGAGACAATGATAAATGTCCTCCATGGACTATACAAGCGTCTAAGATGCTGCATGACAACGTCAAAAAAACTATTTATTATGATAACGCATTAATAAAAGTTTATGATATACCAATTTTTTATATTCCTAAACTATCACATCCTGATCCTACGGTAAAAAGAAGATCTGGTTTTTTACCACCTACACTCACAGACTCGAAAAATTTAGGAATAGGAGTTTCTTTACCTTATTTTTTTGATATGGGAAGAGATAAAAATTTTACTTTAACAAGTAAGATTTTTGTAGACGAAAATCCATTAATTCTTGGGGAATACCATCAAGCTTTTTTAGATTCAAACTTTCTTACTGACTTTGGATTTACAGAAGGGTACAAAAAAACGAGCTCAACAAAAACAGCAGGTGAAAAATCACATTTCTTCTCAAAATTTGTAAAAAATTTCTCAGGCAATAATAATTCTAAGAATAGCTTTAGTTTATCTATTCAGGATGTTTCTAATGATAAATATTTAAAATTGTACAAAATTAAGTCTAATTTAGTAGACTACAATAAAGATACTCTAGAAAGTCATATAAATTTTACACATGAAAAAGATGATTTGTTTTTTGGTTTTAATGCAAGTATTTTTGAAACTCTTAAAGAGAGTTATGAGGACAAGTATGAATATATATTACCCGAAATTACAATAGATAAAAACTTACTTAATCATGATCAATTTGGTAATTTAGATTTGCAGACAAATATTTCAACCAAATTATATGATACAAATAAATTAAAAAATTTCATTGTAAATGATTTTGAATGGACATCAAAAGATATTTTCTTTGATAGTGGTTTAAATACGAAGTTTTTAGGTAACTTAAGAAATATCAATTATGAAGTCAAAAATGTGAATGAATATAAAGAGGATACTACAAGCGAATTGTTCGGTGCTTTGGGAATCTTTTCAAAATTAAACTTACAAAAAAAACAGGGTAACACAGATCATTTAATCACGCCAAAATTACTTTTTAGATATGCACCAGGTAGCATGAGAAACGAAAGCTCTGGATCAAGATTAACACCAAGTTCAGCCTTTAGCTTAAATAAACTTGGTAATATTAATAATTTTGAGACCGGCATTAGTGGGACAATAGGATTTGATTATAAAACTGTTACGAAAGATAAAGAGTTCGATTTTTCTATAGCGCAAGTAATTAAAGATGATGAAAATAATAATATGCCTGATAAATCAAGTCTTAATGAAAAGGTTTCAGATCTCGTAGGATCTGCGAATATAGAACTTAATAAAAATTTTAGTCTCAATTACGATTTTGCTTTAGATCAAAATTATCAAGATTTAAATTTTAATGAAATTGGAGCCAATATGAATTTTGGACCAGTAAACTTTGACTTAAATTATTTACAAGAAAGAAAACATATTGGAAATCAAGATTATTTCACTACTAAAATAAATATTCAAAACAAAAATAAAGGCATGTTTTCTTTTGAAACAAAAAGAAATTTAATAACAGATTCATCTGAATTTTATGACTTAAGTTACGAATATATCAACGACTGTTTAAGAGCTGGTTTGGTTTATAGAAGAGAATTCTATAATGACTCTGAATTAGAACCTGAAAATTCATTAATGTTTAAAATTACACTTACACCTTTTGGAAGTATAAATTCACCTACTTTTAGTAAATGAAAATAAAAATCTTTATTATTTCGTTTTTTTATTTCAGTTTTTTATTTCATCAACTAAATGCGTTTACAAATAAAATAATTATAAAAGTAGAAAATGAAATAATTACAAATTACGAAGTGAGAAATAAGATACTTACTTCTTTAATATTAGCCGGAGAAAAAGTTACTCAAGAAAATATTGATAAATTAAAAAAACAAGCGGTGGATACACTTATCCAAAATAAATTAAAAATTATTGAGTTAGAAAAATTTAAAATTAAAAAAGATAGCAATAAGATTAACTTATATTTAAATTCAATATCTGCAAACGATTTATCTGCTTTTAAAAATAAATTTAAAAACAATAATTTGGATTACGATCTTTTTTTAGAGGAAGTTGAAATTCAAACAAAATGGCAAAATTTTATTTATCTTTTTTATAAAGATAAAATAGAAATAGATGAAAATTCTATAAAAGATGATTTAAAAAAAATAATTGAAAATGAAAAAAAATTTAAAGAATATAACATTTCGGAAATAGAAATAATGACAGAAGAAAACTTTAATATTGATCAAATAACCTTAGATTTAAAAAACAAAATCAAAAATGAAGGTTTTGAGGCCGCTGCTTTAAAATATAGCATGTCATCCTCAGCAAACAATAGAGGTGATTTAGGCTGGATAAACTCAAAATCTCTTTCAAAGGAGGTTTTTGACATTTTAAAAAAAATGAATATTGGAGAAATTTCTCCTCCGATAAAGAGACAAAATAGTATCCTTTTTTTAAAATTAGTTGATGTAAGAACTTCTAAAATAGAGGATATAAATATAGCTGAGCTGGAAAAAAGAATTATTGAACAAAAGAAAAATGAAATGTTTAATCTTTATTCAAAAAGTCATTTATCAAAAATTAAGAATACAGTTTTAATCGAATATAAATGAAAAATAAAATTATCATATTAAGCGGTGACCCAAATAGTATTAATTCTGAAATAATTTATAAATGTTGGAAAAAATTGAACAAATCTTTGAAGAGAAGAATTTTTATTATTTCTAATACTAATCTTTTAACTCAACAATTTAAGAAATTGAAATATTCTATTAAAATAGTACCTGTAAATGATTTAAATCAAAAAATTACACATAATAACTTAAAAGTCCTTAATGTAGATATTCCTTTTAAGAATCCATTTAAGGTGAATGCAAAAAATTCATCAAAATTCGTTATTAATTGTCTTAATTATGCGCATAAATTATTAACAAATAGTAATGCAGCCGGTGTAATAAATTGTCCGATAAATAAAAATCTTTTAAAAAAAAACAAAATTGGGGTTACTGAATTTTTAGCTAGAAAATGCAAAATTAAGAAAGATTCCGAAGTTATGCTTATATATAATAATAAATTAGCTGTATCTCCAATTACAACACATATAGATCTTAAAGATGTTTCCAAAAAAATCACTATTCCTTTAATTGTAAATAAAGTAATTAAAATTAATTCTTGGTATATGCGTAATTTTAAAAAAAAACCAACAATAGGTATTTTGGGTTTAAACCCTCATAATGGTGAGCTTAGAAAAAATTCGGAAGAAAAAAAGAAAATCATCCCAGCAATATTGAAATTAAAAAAACTTAATATAAATATAATAGGACCGCTAGTTACTGATACTATATTCATGAATTATAAAGATTATGATGTAATCGTTGGAATGTATCATGATCAAGTACTTACGCCGTATAAAACAATATTTAAGTTCAACGCCATAAATATTACATTAGGCCTTAAATATTTCAGAGCTTCACCCGATCATGGAACTGCTATCAATTTAATTGGTAAAAATAGAGCAAATTATTTAAGTCTTTTAAAAAGCATAAATTTTTTAAAAAATTATAAAAAATGATATTTGCTAAAAAATCCTTAGGTCAAAATTTTTTAATTGATAAAAATATAATAAAAAAGATTATTAACTTTATTAACATCAAGGATAAAAACATAATTGAAATAGGTCCAGGTAAAGGGGCTTTAACTGAAGAAATTATAAAAAGTAATCCAAAATCACTTATACTGATTGAAAAGGATAATGTGTTATTTGAAAATCTTAAATTGAAATATTCTAATAATCATATTCTGAAAATATATAATGATGACATTCTAAATTTCAATATTGAGAAAATTATTAAAGAGGATACTGTCATTTTTGGCAATTTGCCTTATAACATTTCTTCTCAGATTTTAATAAAATTTTTAAAATTTAAGGTTTGGCCTCCTAGATTTAGTGACCTTATATTAATGTTCCAAAAAGAGTTAGCGGATAAAATTACTGGAAAATATACTACAGCTGATTACGGTAGAATATCAATAATATCAAATTATAGGTTAAAGGTTTTTAGAAAGTTCAATATATCTCCTAATTGCTTCATTCCTAAACCAAAAGTAACCTCGACTCTATTGCATTTTCACCCAATAAATAAAAACAAATTTAAAATAAAAAACGTTAGTAATCTTGAAAAAATTACCAATATATTATTTTCAGAACGAAGAAAAATGGTAAATAAAAATATTAAAAAAATTTTAACTGAAAAGGAGATTGGTCAAATTAATGGTTTAAAAATTGACTCAAGACCATCACAATTAAATCCTGATATTTACTACAAAATTACTGAATTTTTTTAAAAAAAAAATTTGGTTTGATTTTATTAATTTCAATTATGTTTTCAATTTGTCTAAAACAATTTTCAAGATTTTTGTTAATTATAATATAGTCATAATCATTCCAATGTTTTATATCTTCATCAAACGAATTAAATCTTTTTTTTACCTCGTCATTTGTGTTTTGATTTCTTTTTATTAATCTACTTTTTAATTCTACTTTATCGGTAATAAGATAAATTTTAATTATGTTAAGATTTTTAAATTTAGAAAGTTGTTTTGTGCCCTGCCAATCTATATCGAATAAAATATCATTTTCTTTAATAGTTTCATCAACATCTTTTTTTAATGTTCCATAATAATTCTCAAAAATTTTTGCGTATTCATAAAATTTTCCTTTATCTCCATATTTTTCTTTAGCATATTCAATCTGTTTTTTAGAAATATCTACGCCAATACAATTATTTTCAAGATATAGACCTATAAAGGAACCCGGCCCACAGGCATAGTCTAAATGGTTTGAATTTGTTTTAATATTCTTCTTTGCAAGCAAGAAAGTTATATTATGCCAATTACTCTGTAGCCCTCTATTAGTTGATAAGCCTTTAAGTAGATTTCTGTCATAATAATCATGAGGAAATTGTTCATCCCAAAAATTGCTCATAATTCTCTTTTCAAAATATATGGATTTATGAAGAAAGCTATTAAAAAATAAAGCAAATTTATAAAAGGTGGTCTCCTGAGGCTCTCATAAAGTTTATTATCAAACTTTGACCCATCTTTAATTAAATTTATACATTCTTGAGAGCTTTTTGTTGTATAAGTTGATCCATCATTATTTTTAATATCTATTGGATTTAAATTATAATTTACTTCATCCTTTTTTTCTATTGTTTGAGCATTAACACTGTCAGCTAATGGATTGTATAAACACATATTTTCTGGTTTATTACAATTAGATCTGTTCTTTTCATCAAAAATTAAGTTTGTTATTGAGCAAAATGGTGAAACACTATTTCGCGATGATAAATAATAATCTATATTATTTTCATTTGTTTTAGGAAAACCTACTACGTAGATAGATGATAAAGAGAAAAATATTAAAATAATAAATCCTAATATTTTATTTGTTTTTAATAAAAGAACAGAAAGAAATATAAAACTAATCGTTAGAAAAAAAGAATAATAATGCACTTTAAATGTATCGCCAGTTAAAGGATCAAAATTTAAGTTAGGAAAGCCAAAAGCATTTACTAACAAAATTACTATACCAATAAGGGGAGAAAATAAATAAATTCTATATTTCTTTTCCTTTATAAAAAATATAAATAACAACAAATAAAATACTAATGCCACAAAGAGAGCAAGATATTGTCGTGAATAAGTTTTCAAAAACCCCTCAGAAAACAATTTTTGTCTTTCGTAATTAAAATAAGATGAGTCACTATTAAATGAAAGATCAAAATAATCACCAAAGGTGTCGAATAAAGTAATGCCAATTAATGAATTATTGTGATAATGCCTGATTGGAAAATAGTAGAAATCCCATTTGTTTAAATGGTATAAAAAGTTGATGCTTGCTTTATTTTGCCATGCCTCATATTCTTCAGAATCATGATCTAAAAGATGTATTTGGTTTACATTAAAATTTTCAATATAAATAGATGAAAAAATAATAACAAATACAGTAATAAATATAATCAATCTTCCTCTATTTAAATAAATCTTTTTTATATATTTGATAAAAAGAAACAAAGATACCATACCTAAAATAGAACCTTTTAGGCTAAAAATGATAGAGGCAGTTACTGAGGCCAAGGCCAAATATTTGTAATCAAACTTTTGAAATAATTTATCTACTAATAAAACTAACCATGGCAAAAATGCAAATGCTGCTATCTCAGGTTTCATCAAAAGCCTCATTTCAAAAGTTGGTGGGAAAAAATTTAAAAAAGAAAAAGAATAAAGTATGACTGAAGTAGAAAATCTATAATTTTTTAAAATTATATAAAAACCTCTCAACCCAAAAAGATATAGAAGCATATTTAGTATTTGTATGTTTGAACTCAAAAATGAACTTAAATTAACATTATTTAAAAGTGATAATCTAATATCTGAAATAAAAGCAATCAAATAATAATACAGTATTCCCTGTCCTTGTCCTGTACGGTCAGTAATTCCCTGAAAATAACGCAAATAGGTTTGGTATTTACCGTAATCCATTCCTCTTGTTGAATAAAAATAAAGTTCGCCTAAGATAAATGAAATTAAAGTAGATGATAGAAAAATAATTATCGAAATTTTATTTTTATTCAATACTTCTTTCATCTTGATACATTTAACACAACAAAAGATCGAAGTAGATATCTAATTAATTTATATCCATCTCTAAATCTTGATATCTGTGTTTTTCCATAAGTTCTTTTTTTATAATGTATAGGTAATTCTAGGATTTGTTTACCAGAATATGCAGCGGAAAACAAAAGATCATAGTCTCCAAAAGGGTCTTTAAGATTAATTGTGTTTTGCCAATTTTTGATATCAACTTTTTGATCAATTTTAAAAACTTTTGTTCCACAAAGTGAATCAGTAAGCGGTTGCCTAATAATTATTGAGATAAATCTTTGGAATAATCTATTCCCCAAAACATTAAGAAATCTCATTGCTCCTTTTTCCATACTATAGATAAGTCTTGTACCGTTGACAAAATCTGCTCTATCTAATTCAATTATTTCAAAAAAATCACTTAACTTTTCTGGCTCTACGCTTATGTCAGCATCTAAAATAGCTATAACCTCTCCTTTACAAATATCCAAAGCTTCCCAGACAGCATTTGCTTTTCCATTGTCACTCTGTTCAATTACAGTAACATCAAAATTTTTTTTTGAAATAGAATTAGCAACTTCAAGTGTTCTGTCTTGTGAGGCTCCACATGCAATAATAATTTCACAGTTCTCACCTAAGTATGGAATTCTCTCAATTAATAGTTCAAGATTTCCTTCTTCATTTTTAGCAGGAACAATAATGCTTTTAGATAGATAAGTCCTTTCAGATTTTATTTCTTTTTTAAATACTAAATATGTTCTAATACCTAAATTAAATCTGATAAACAAAGCTTCTAAAAAATTATTTATTATTGTTCCGACCCCTATTAA
>ENA-OSEY01003102-OSEY01003102.1-marine-metagenome-genome-assembly--contig:-NODE-3102-length-10379-cov-4.170646_pt1 | contig 10379 bp, 11 predicted proteins | sample MGYA00248465_ERZ534230 | MGnify/ENA primary metagenome ERZ534230 (study PRJEB26409, sample SAMN06344110) | marine metagenome | isolation source: Sea water from surface | place: Atlantic Ocean:Southern... | reverse complement strand
ATACTTAGCATTAAATGCTGGAATAATTTTTTCATTCCATGCATCAGCATCATCATTTCTCCATGATTCAATTATCACAGTTCCTGCAAAAGCAGAACTCAATGACAATAGAAATGAGAAAAAAATTGTAATAGATAAAAGTTTTTTCATAAATTCTCCCAATTTAATTATATTAATTATATTTATAGTGAATTAAACTAATGCACATATTTAAAGCGTTTACAAATAGTAAATTTATTATTAATTCAAATTAATTATGAAAAATATTCAACAATTTCAAAAAGAAGTTACAAAAAGAATAAATCAAATATCCCAAAATGAGAACAATTCTATCTTAGAAGCTGCCAATCAATTTTACAAAACATATAAAAATGATGGAATGATATATATTTTTGGAACTGGTCACTCTCACATGCTTGCAGAGGAAGGTCACTTTCGAGCTGGAGGTTTTGCTCCTATTTGTCCAATTCTTTTTTCAGGATTAATGCTTCACGAGGGTTCACTTTTAAGTGGTGAAATTGAGAGAACGGTGGGTATCGCAACAAGAGTATTACAAAATTATAAATTAAAAGAAAAAGATACTTTGATGATATTTACCAACAGTGGAGTAAATCAAGCTCCTCTAGAAGCTGCTCTATACGCAAAAGAAGTTAAGTGTAAAACTATTGGAGTTTCATCTTTAGATTATGCTAAGCTCGCACCAAAATCTAAATTCAACAAAAGGCTCGATGAAGTTGTAAATATATATATTAACAATCACGGCCCGCCAGGAGATACTTTGTTGAGTATATCAGATACCCAAAAGGTTTCTCCATTTTCAACCATAAGCGGAGCTTTTATATTAAACTCAATAATTGCTCATGTGGCTGAATTATGTAAAGAAGAAGAGTTATTCCCTTTTTTTATAAGTGCAAACATGCCAAACGCAAGTCATCATAATGAAAAATTACTGGAAAAATATAAAGCAAGAAACCCTCATATCTAAATAAATTTTTATTGACTTAAAATTTCTGTTTAGCATTACTTATACATATGTTTGATCCAGGAAAGCCTGATGGCACAAATGATACTCTAAAAATTGGTATTTCAAATGATGGAAAACCAAGTTTAGATCATTTTTATAAAGTTCCAGCTAGATGCGGTATCGCAGTTAAATTAGAAAAAAATCAAACAATCCAAATTGAAAATAGATTTGGTACCCAAGTTTGTGATTTTTGGGCATTTAACTCAAATAATCTACACGAGCATCTTTCTATGGAGCATGTACATACGTCTCTTGGATCCGTTTTGCCAAAAATAGGTGATAGCCTGGTATCAAATACTAGAAAAAAAATGTTTACAATAATTGAAGATACGTCTGAAGGATTTCATGATACAATAATTGCGTCTTGTGACCACCACCGCTACCAGGAATTAGGGTGCAAAGATTACCATGATAACTGCGTTGATAATCTTAGAATGGCACTTATCGCCATTGGTAAAAAAGCACCAGCTATTCCTTCACCTTTTAATATATGGATGAATATTCCTATTGACCGAAATGGAAGAATTGAATGGTTGCCACCAAGAGCTAAACCTAAAGATATAATAAAATTAAAATCTCACATGGAAAGCATTGCTGTGATGTCTTCATGTCCTCAAGATTTAACTCCTATCAATGGAGAAAATTGCAAGATACAGGATGTTTATTTTAAAGTTTTCAATTAATAAAATAAATCTATTATTCAAAATATTTAATTATTTACTTTAAATATAATTTATAAATAGTTGTTTTAATTTATTTTATTATCTTTTTTAATTCTTTTATATGATCAACATTTACACCGCAACAACCGCCAATAAAATCTACACCAAAGTCAGTCCAGGTTTTGGCATAATCAATGAATTTTTCTTTTTGCATGACTTGTTTAAAAGCCCATTCGGTAGACTCAAGATTTTTCGAGTTATTATAAGAGCTAGAATTTGGGTACACTCCAATAAGCCCGTCCCATACTTTTTTTAACTCTTTGAGACAATTTAATGTATCTTTAATTCTAGTATGCATAATACATATTGCATCAACATCTATTTCATTTAAATACATTACTGCTTTCTCTAGACTTTCACCATTCTCAATAGCTGCTTTTACACTTTCACCTAAATAAATACCCCCCTTGTCATCTATAGAACATGTTAATCCTACCCAAATAGGCATTTTAGTCTTTTTTACTGCATCCAAGGTTGTAATCATTTGTTCCATATCAACCATCATTTCTAAAATAAGAAAATCAACGCCCATATTTTTCATAATATTTGCCTGAGTTTCTATTGAAGAACTTAATTCTTTGAAAGATGGTTTACGGCCTGTCCAAGTCCAATAAGACACGCCACCTGCAACTAAGGCATTTTTGGAAAGTTGTTTTCTTGCCTCAATAGCAATCCTTACACCCTCGATATTATACTTCTCAAAGTTTTCTAATTGACCTGCATCCTCTAATGCATGCTTCGTATTTGCAAAAGTATTAGTAATAATAATTTCTGAACCTGAGCGAATATAGTCTTTGTGGACATCTAAAAGAATTTCAGGATGAGACAAGGCCGCACCGCCATTCCAAGCGTGCTTAAGTTGTGGAACTCCCCTTCTTTCACACTCTGTTCCTGTCGCTCCATCCAAAAGAATAGTTTCGCCATTTCTAGCTCTTAAAATTAAATCTTGATATCTGCTCATGTTAAATTTTATTATATAAAAATTAATTTAGTATTCAAAATAAGGTTATTTATATCAATGAAATTTGAAAACGATAGTAGTATTCTTCAAAGAAAGATGTCTTCAAGTTATGTGGGTGTTTCAAGACGACAAGCTATGATTAAAGCACTTAATATTAACATTGGTGATATCATCTTAGATGTAGGTTGTGGTGGTGGTCAACTTATTGAAGATATTGCAAAAAGTGTTGGGATAGCTGGTAAAGCAATAGGTATTGATCCAAGTAGTTCTCAGATTTCTTCTGCTAAAGAACTTTGTTCGGATCTTGAAAATACTTTATTTATATGCTGTTTAGCAAATAATATTGATTTAGAGAGCGAGAGTGTTGACGCTGTAGCATCCATACAAACTTTTGAATATATAGATGATATTGATGAAGCTTTAACAGAAATCAAAAGACTCTTAAAGCCAAGAGCAAAATTTTTAAATATATCAACTCTTTGGGACTACTATCGATTTCACGGTCCTGAAAAAAAACTTAATGATTTGATGCACGATGTGTTCAAGGAGCACTGCTCACATCAAATGGTGCCAACCTTTCTCAATGGCAGGTTAAAAAATTTAGGTTTCAAAGATATCAAAACAACTGAATTAGCTTATGTTTTTACAAAACGAGATGAAAACTCTTTTGCAAAATATGCTGAAACTTTAATAGCAAATTTTGCTCTCAGTAAAGGGGTTGAGAAAGAAAAAGTTTCAGAATGGCAAAGGCAAATTAAAAAAGCAGAGGAAAATGGAAGGTTTTGTTTTACATCAATTCCTGTTTTAACTGAAGCCATACTTGAAAAATAGTTTTACTTACTCCAACCTCTAAAGTAATTTTCATTGGCAAATTCTGAAAGTTTATAGGTGCACCAATAAGAACCTTTATTAATATTTTCAAATTTCTTGTGATTATATTTCGATGGCCATAATTTCCCAAATCCATAAGATCCACCATGAGCTCGACCAGATCTTTCAGCTAAATGGCATACCATCGGCAAAGGGTCGTAAGGCTCATCTGATGTAGGTGTTAAATAGACCGAATCTTTAAGATCAGGGCATCCTGTATTATTATGATTATAAATCATATTCCCTAAAAGATTAGCATTATTTTGTATACTTAATATACTCGGTCCAAAAACATGACCATTTTGATTTCCATCTGTGCATTTCCAGGCAAAACCTTGACCGTGAAGTAGTTCATGCATAGTAATTTGGATACGCCGTTTTTTCCCATCATTATGACGACTTTTTAAGAATGTGTATCCTGAATGGACTCCCATTTGACCACCATTTGAGTGAACCACATCAGCCCAAACATAATATAATTTTTTTGGGTTATTAAATCCTAGCTTCTGGATAAAGTAATCTGCGTAACTATTATTCCAACCCTGTGAAGAGCCTTTTCTATCTAATCTAATAAATGTAATGTCTAACTTGCCATCTGTTCTGTAATCAAACTTATACTTTTGTTTATTTCCTGTAAGACGAAACATTTCTTCATTGAGTTCCTCAAGCTCTTTTTGCATTTTCCCGTTAATATCCCATTCATTATCTTTTCCATCTTTATCAAGCATATAAATAAAATGAATTTGATAATCATCATTTAAATCAGGCTGATCTTCAAAGTATCTTTTCCCTTTTTCATTAGATGAAAATTCAGATAAACTTTCATCATCTTTAGGACAGTTAAAAACACAACTTGCTTTTGATGAAGTTGAGCAAATTAAAATTAGGATAAAAATTAGAGCAAATGAAAAAGATAGTGAATTATTTAGTTTTTTAAACATTAAATTTTAAGTAGGTATATAGTCTTTACCAATAGGTGAAATTATCTTTGTACTAGCAACATCAGCACCAGCCTCCTCTCTGGCTTTTGCAATATCCTCTCTCTCACCAAATGTTTTCATTTGGATTGGATCTTGAACCTCAATTACTGTATAAACCTGTGTTTCATCCGGGTTAGTTCCAGCCCATATCATTTTCATTCCATTTTTCTCAGCTTCGGGAGCCAGAGTTTTACTCATTTTGGTCCAAGTTTCAAATCCTTTAGATATATTAACTGTTACTAGTAATTTCATTTTTGTTTCCTTATTCTTTTTCGAAATCTCTTTAAGTTTAAATAAATGTTAAATTTAATTAAAACTTACTATTGCAAAATTTTAATCATTAGTGAAATGTTATTATATAGTCTTATTAATATCAAAACATATCAATGGAGGAAGTTCATATGATTTTTAGCTTTAAAAAAATTTTTTATGCAACTGCATTTTCAACTTTATTAGCTGGATCTGCATTTGCTGATGCAGTTACAGTAGTTTCATGGGGTGGATCATACGGTAAAGCTCAGGATGCAGCTTTATTTACAGATGCTTCAAAAGATTCTGGAATTGCAATAAATAGAGAATCTGGTGCAAGTATGTCTAAAGTTATGCTTCAAGTTGAATCTGGAGCTGTTATTTGGGATTTAGTTGTAACTGGTTCTGGTGGAGCAGCAAATGCTGCTAAAAATGGTGCCCTTGAAAAAATTGATTTCAATGTAGTAGATGTATCAAACTTTTTAGATAACACATATACAGATTATTGTATAGGTTCAGATGTGTTCGCAACAGTAGGTGCATGGAATACTGAAAAATATGGTGAGCCAGGCACTCCAGGTGCACCTAACTCGTGGGCTGATTTCTGGGATGTGGAAAAGTATCCTGGCACTAGATCACTAAGATTAAATAATGTTGATGGAGTTTTAGAGCCAGCTGTAATGGCTATGGGAATTCCTCCTGAAGAAGTATATGATTTTCTTTCATCTGAAGGCGGCATCGATAAAGCAATCGATAAAATAAGAGAATTAAAGCCACATATTTCAGTTTATTGGAAATCAGGAGCTATGCAAGCTCAACTTATGAAAGATGAAGAAGTTGATTTCATAACGGGATGGAACGGTCGTTTTGATAATGCAAAAAAGGATGGAGCTAAAGTTGGATACACTTTTAATCAAGCTTTGAGGGATTATGATTGCTTTGCAATACCGAAAGGAGCACCGAATAAAGATCTTGCAATGAAATTTCTTGGTGAAGTTTCAAAAGCAAAATACCAAGCCAATCTTCCATTCCATATTACTTATGGGCCAACTAACAAAGAAGCTTATGAGATTACAACTGCTCCAAAAGAGTTAATTGAGGCGTTACCATCTCACCCAAAAAACTTCTCAAAAATGTTAGCTGTAAGTCTTGACTGGTATGCAAATAACAGGGAAGTAGCTTTAGAAAAGTATATGGAATTTCTAAGCGAATAATTTTCAAAAACCTTAGCTGACGTTATTTAAAAAATAACGTCAGCAAAATACTATAAACAAAATGAAACAAAATATTACCTCTTTAGAGATATCAATTAAAGATCTTACCAAGAGATACGGTAAGATTTATGCTCTCGATACTGTCAGCCTAGATATTAAAGCAGGTGAATTTTTAACTTTGTTAGGCCCTTCAGGATCAGGAAAAACGACCTTACTTATGGCAATAGCAGGTTTCAATCGCCCCGACTCAGGAAGTATTAAATTTGCCAATCAAGAAATGATTTTGACGCCACCGCATAAGAGAGAAGTCGGTATGGTCTTTCAAAACTATGCTCTTTTTCCACATATGTCAGTATTTGAAAATATTGGTTTTCCTCTCAAACTTCGAAAAGCACCAAATGATCAAATCAAAGAAAAAGTTCATGACGCTTTGAAAACTGTCCAACTGTCAGATTACGCAGATAGGAAAATTGATCAACTTTCCGGTGGCCAGAGACAAAGAGTTGCACTTGCAAGAGCATTTGTATTTGGTCCAAGGATATTGTTAATGGATGAACCGCTCTCCGCATTAGATAAAAAACTAAGAGAGCAAATGCAAATTGAGTTAAAGCAACTACACAGGAAGTTAGGAGTTACAACTGTTTATGTTACTCATGACCAGAGAGAGGCTTTGACAATGTCTGATCGAATTGCTGTAATTAACGAAGGTAAAATTGAACAATTAGGAACACCAAAAGAAATTTACAACTCACCAAATTCCAGTTTTGTAGCTGATTTTATTGGGGAGTCCTCTTTTCTTCAACTTAATAGAAAAGGTAATGATCTATATTTTTCATCCGAAAAAATTATAACGAATAAAAAATTAAATAAAAATAAAGAGTGGGCGATGGTTATAAGGCCCGAGAGATTATCAATAGTAAATAAAAGTTACAGGAAAAATTCTTCGAATATTCACTTTTCAGGGGAAATTTCTGAATTGGTTTTTCAAGGAGAAACAGCCCTAGCATTAGTAAAACTAATGGAGGGAAATTTCTTGTCTGTTAGGTTAAGTACTAAATCCAGTGATGATTTTGATAATTTAAAAACTGGAAAAAAAATACAACTTTGTATGAACCGAAAAGATGTAATTATTATTCCACATTAATAATTAGAAATAAAAATATAATGAATGAAAAACTTTTGAAATCAGCTGAGAGAAAAGAGCAATTGTTACTAACAGCGCTTACAATCCCGGCATTAATTTCAGTTACACTAATTATTGTAATCCCTGTTGGTTGGCTTTTTTCATTATCTTTCCTTGGAAAAAGTGGTGATTTTTCTCTTGAAAATTATCAAAAAATGATTGTTTACAAGTCATATTTTAGAGTTTTTAAAACAACATTTAATGTTAGTTTTCTAACTACGATATTTTGTATTTTACTTGGTTACCCACTTGCTTATTTCTTATCTCAAGTTCCAAAAAAATTAGTTGGTATTTTTATGATAACTGTTCTTCTACCTTTTTGGACTTCACTTCTAGTAAGAACTTACGCTTGGCTAGTGTTGCTGCAGAAAAAAGGGATGATAAATAATTTTGCTATTGATATGGGAATTTGGGAAACTCCTATTAAACTTGCGCACAACTTAAATGGAACACTTGTCGGAATGATCCATATAATGCTTCCTTTTATGGTTCTGCCTTTGTATGCAGCTATGCAAAGGATTGATAGACAAACAATGCAAGCCGCATCAAATTTAGGCGCTACACCAATTCAAGCATTTTGGCAAATATTTGTTCCTTTATCTCTGCCCGGTGTTGCAGCTGGGTCGCTTATAGTTTTTATCCTCTGCTTGGGCTTTTACGTTACTCCAGCAGTTCTGGGTGGTGGTAAAGTTATAATGGTTTCAATGCAAATTACGGCTATTTTAGAGGATCAATTTAATTGGGGGGCGGCCAGTGCTTTAGGAGTAGTGTTATTAGTAACAACTTTTATATTTTTACTTCTAGCATCAAGGTTTTTAAAACTCGATAGTATAATGTTTGGGAAACATTAAGATGAATTGGTTGAGTAAACAGGCTTCGGATACGCAAATTACACATGGTCAGAGAATTTGGCTTTATTTTCTTGCTGCAGTAATCATGTTTTTATTGGTATTTCCAACTTTAATTGTAATTCCCATGTCATTTTCAGATTCTCAATATTTAGAATTTCCTCCTGAAAAATGGTCAATTAGATGGTATGAAGAGTACTGGGAAACGCCCCGTTGGATTAATGCAACTATAACATCATTGCAAGTTGCTTTCTTTACAATGCTCTTAGCTACACCAATAGGAACAATGGCAGCATATGGCCTGTTTGTTTCTGGAAGTAAATTGGGACGGTATGTATTTTTCTTATTAATGACGCCAATGATAATTCCAGTAATATTAATAGCTATAGGTACTTTTTATGTTTTTGGGAAAGTAGGAGTTGTAAACTCTATTCCTGGTCTTGTGTTGGCTCATACTGTACTGGCTGTTCCAATTGTAATGATAATTATGACCTCAGCTTTAAGAACGTATGACTTGAACCAGGAGTTAGTAGCAAGAAGTTTGGGGGCATCAAGAATAAGAGCATTTTTTTCAATAACATTACCGCAAATAAAATTTTCTATAATTATCTCTGCTTTATTTGCATTCCTTACATCATTTGATGAAGTTATAATATCAATTTTCTTGTCTGGAGGTGGCAATTCAACACTAACTAAACAAATGTTCAATGCTTTAAGAGATTACATTGATCCAACAATAGCTGCAATTTCTACCTTAATGATTATTCTTTCCACTACTTTAATGCTGGGTGCTCAATATTTAGGAAAGCAGGATTAAATATTGATTATAATATTTATTTATCAAAGAGAGATTTATGAAACTTTTAGTAATACTATTTTTTACATTATTGAGTTTTAATGCATTCAGTGAGGGTCTTCCTCATACGAAGCTATACGCTGTCACAGACGGATTTTGTTGCGGCGGAGAAGAATCAGACCCTCATGCAGTTCACGGTTTTGAGGTTATGAACAATGGGTTTGTTTTATCAGGTAAAAGCATTGATAGTGAAGGTACTGAAGAAGGTTTTGTTATTAAATTTCCAGACAACTTGCCTGACGATAGAATTTTTCTTAGTCCAGATGAAGAGCACTCATTTGACTGGGTTTATTTATTTGGATCCCCTGGAAAAAGAGATGGAGCAAATGGTGCCGTCTCAATTTTTGATTCAGTTTTTGTTGCTGGATACAAAGAGAACAATAGTGGTGTAATAAACGGTTATTTAGCAAAAGTAAGTTTACAAGACGGGAAATTAAAGTGGGAAAAATCTTTTGAAAGCATGAGTAAAAATAAAAGTTCAGCTTTTGAGTCAATTTTAATTACAAGTGATCAAGGTCTAATTTTATCTGGAGTAACAAATTCTCACAAAGATAGTTTTGAAGGTTTTAAATCTTACGGTAACCCTCAATCAGGTGAAACTCTAGTTATGTATTTCGACAAAGAAACTTTAATCTCTGACAACCCTCCAAAAAAGCCATCCTGGGAAATTACATTAAAGAATTCTCGATCTGGAATTACTATTAAAGAAATTACTGAAGACAATTCCTTTGCAATAGCGACTAAAACAAATAATGAAGAAGGTATAGCCAAAATAATAAAAATTGATAGCCGTGGAAAAGTCATATGGTCAAAAAAATATCCAAATTTTGGTGAAATTACTGATATTGACATTTCTTCTTTGAGTGGAAGGGAAGATGGGATTTTTATTTCTGGCCACAAACATGATGATTTTGGTGGAATTGACGGATCAATTGGAAAAGTTTCCTTAGATGGCAAATTAATTTGGAATTTTTCATTCGGAAACCCTTTAGGTGGGAAAAATAAATTTTCAGAAATTAAAAATAAAAATGAGAAAATGGTATTAGATGAATGCTGGGGCATATCTGCAATCAGTGACGGCGGTGCAGTAATGGCATGTGGAACTGGAATAGAAGAATGTGAGATGTTTGAAAATGACAATAAATTATATGAGCAATGTTCTAATGATCCTAGAACTACATGGAGGAGCCTTTTAATAAGGGTAGATAAAAATGGAAAACAGTTATGGCAGCATGTTGATTCATTTGCATTTCCTGGTGAAGAAGATGAGTTTGATGTGCCATCTACAGCATCAGAGTATGTTTTTATAACTAGTGATAATCATATAGCTTCTGTTGTAGATCTTGGATTTGGAATAGGATTACAAATCTTAGAACACAAATAATAAAGTCTATAAATATATAATTATCTAATAAAATGGCATCCCGTACGGGATTCGAACCCGTGTTGCCGCCGTGAAAGGGCGGTGTCCT
>ENA-OSEY01003099-OSEY01003099.1-marine-metagenome-genome-assembly--contig:-NODE-3099-length-10386-cov-2.516830_pt1 | contig 10386 bp, 9 predicted proteins | sample MGYA00248465_ERZ534230 | MGnify/ENA primary metagenome ERZ534230 (study PRJEB26409, sample SAMN06344110) | marine metagenome | isolation source: Sea water from surface | place: Atlantic Ocean:Southern... | reverse complement strand
ATAATGCTAATAAGTGCTTCATTACAAAGGCCGCAGCATTAGCTCTGAAGCATGTACAAGCTGATCTAGCACACTTTGGCTATGGAATTAAGATCTTTGACGCATATAGGCCTCAAAGGTCTGTGGACCATTTTGTAAAATGGGCTCGTAATAATGATCGTAAGATGAAAAAAATACATTACCCAGGTGTGAAGAAGAGAAATCTATTCAAAGAAGGGTATATAGCATCAAAATCAGGGCACTCTAGAGGAAGTACAGTAGATTTAACGATCATTGATAAAAAAACTGGGATTGAACTCGATATGGGTACCATTTATGATTTTTTTGGTAAAGAGTCTTGGATTGATTATGATGGAGTTACAGACTTACAAAAACATAATAGACTTTTATTACAATCCGTAATGAAGAAATTTGGGTTCAAACCTTTAAAAGAGGAATGGTGGCATTTTACCCTACACAATGAAACTTTTCCTGATACTTATTTTAACTTTCTAATTGAGTAATTACCAAATGAGTAGATTAAAAATAATATTTACTTCCATTTTATTAATATCATCAATATTCGCGCAAGAAATACAATCGACATACGAACAAACAGCTAATAAAATTATAAGCGCTTTAGAAGGAGATAGTATTGGCTATAATAGATTAGGGTATTTGTGTGATATGTTTGGTCCTAGGTTGAGTGGTTCCAGAAACCTTGAGCGTGCTATTGACTGGGCTATCAGTGAAATGAAAAAAGATGGCCTAACCAATGTCAAGGGTGAGAGAGTAAAAGTCCCAACATGGATAAGGGGAGAGGAATCGTTAAAGATTCTTGTGCCTTTTGAGCGCGATTTAAGAGTGCTAGGAATAGGAGGAAGCGTATCAACCAATAAGGGCGGTGTAAGAGGTGAGGTTGTGGTTGTAGATAGTTTTGATGATCTTGAAAGAAATAAGAAAAATGTTAGGGGAAAGATCGTATTATATAATGTCCCATTTACAACATACGGAGAAACAGTAAAATATAGATATGATGGTCCAATTAGGGCTGCTAAATATGGTGCTATTGCTAGCTTAATTAGATCTGTTGGTACATGGTCAATGGATACTCCTCATACCGGAACAATGGGTGAATACAAGACAGCAAAAAAGATACCACATGCTGCTATAACTTCTGAGGATGCAATGATGATCTCAAGGATATCTAAAAGAGGAAAAAGAGTAGTATTAAAGTTAAACATGGATGCAAAATTTGTAGAAGATAGGTGGTCAAGAAACATCATAGCAGAGCTCAAAGGGTCAACGCACCCAGAAGAAATAGTGGTAATTGGTGGACACATGGATTCATGGGATGTAGGGCAAGGCGCTCATGATGATGCCGGAGGATGTATAGCCGCTTGGAGAGCAGTTACATTGATCAAAGAACTTGGACTAAGGCCTAGAAGAACGTTAAGAGTAGTGCTATGGACAAATGAGGAAAATGGTAGTAGAGGTAGTAGAAATTATAGAAATGAACATCTTAATGAGCTAGAAAATCATATTTTAGCCATAGAGTCAGACGGTGGAGTTTTCGCTCCCCAAGGTTTTGGATTTACCGGAAGTAAAGAAGCAAGAAAAGTTGTTTATGATATAGCTGATCTTTTAGATCCAATTGGCGCTGGTAAAATAACAAATTGGGGTAGGGCTCCTGACATTGCAATTCTGAATGATGAAGGCGTTCCTGTTATGTCCCTAAACGTTGATAATAGTAAATATTTTTGGTACCATCACACAAGCGCTGATACTTTTGATAAGGTTGACTACGGTGAATTTAATGACTGTATTGCTGCAATGGCGATAATGGCTTACGTTGTAGCAGATATGGAACAAAGGTTACCAAGATAGAAATTGTTTTTTTTCCGAAACATATATTTTAGGTTAGTATTTTTAGCAGTAGTTATATACTTTTTACATCGTTATGCACCAACTCCAGTAAATTATCCGAGAACTGAATCCTCAAAATATTATACTAACGTTTACCATGGAGCAGAAATAATGGATGAGTATCAATGGCTTGAGGATGAGAATTCAAACAAGACCAAAGCTTGGATTCAAAAACAAAACTCATTCACGGATAGTTATTTTAGAAGAATTCCTTTTAGAAAAAAAATAGAAAAGCGTCTAAGAGAGCTATGGGATTATCCTACACAAAGTTTACCTTTTATAAAAGGTGATAAGATATATTTTTATAAAAATTCAGGGCTTCAAAACCAGTCTGTACTTTATGTTAAGGATAATGTTGATACTCCTGATTCATTGGCTTCTATTGTTATTGATCCAAATACTCTTTCAAAAGATGGAACTATATCTTTGTCTGGCATTTATTTTTCAAATGATAATAGGTATTTAGGTTATGCGACATCTAATTCAGGGTCTGATTGGAAGGAATTCCATATTAAGGATCTTAAAAATAATAAGGTTTTAAATGATAACCTGAAATGGATAAAGTTTAGTGGGATGTCATGGGTAGAGGATGGTTTTTATTATAGTACTTTCCCAAAGCCGATTGAAGGTAAAGAGTACTCTCAAAGTAATGAAGGAAGTCAGATCTTTTATCACAAACTTGGTACTAAGCAAAGTGAAGACAGGTTAATTTATTCTGACCTAGAAAACCCTAAGATAAGTAATTATGCCTCCACCACTTCTGATGGAAGATATTTACTCATCTACAGAACAAAAGGAACGTACGGTAATTCTCTACTTATAAAGGATTTAAATAAAAAGGATGAGAAGTTCATAACTGTTGTTAGTGATTTTACATCCGAAGTATCTGTTATAGATGAAGTTAACGGTTCTTTATTGGTTATAACAGACAGAGACGCACCAAATAAAAAAATTGTTTTGATAGATCCAAAATTCCCTACTGAAAAAAAATGGAAAACAATTGTTCGAGAAAAAGATTTCCCCCTGACCATGGCTAATGTAATTAATGACAATATCATAACTCACTATATGGAAGATGTCATTTCAACCTATAAAATACATGATTTAAATGGGAATTTTATAAAAGACGTTGAACTGCCAGGTCTCGGAGTCTCTTACGGTTTTGGTGGTAACAATAACCAATCTGTATCATGGTTCAATTTTGAATCTTTAGTCCACCCACCTACAGTGTATATGTATGATTTTAATAGTTATTCATCTAAAGAGTACTATAGCTCAAAAGCTAAATTTGATAAAGATAAGTATGTAATGAAAAGAGATTTTTATGAATCAAAAGATGGTACAAGGGTACCTATATTTATTGCTCATAGTAAAGATCTAGTATTGGATGGCTTAGCACCTACTCTTTTATATGGATATGGGGGTTTTAACATATCTCAAAAGCCCTATTTTAACAAGACTATCCCTGTTTTACTTGAAAAAGGCGGTGTATATGCAGTTGCATGCACGAGAGGAGGTGGTGAGTACGGTCAAGAGTGGCATGAGGCTGGGATGCTACAAAATAAGCAAAATGTTTTTGACGATTTTATTTCAGCAGGAGAATATTTGATAATAGAAGGTTATACATCATCGGATAGATTGGCTATTAGGGGTGGTTCAAATGGAGGCACATTAGTTGGTGCTGTTATTAATCAAAAACCCAACTTATTTAGGGTTGCTTTTCCTGAAGTTGGAGTCATGGATATGCTTAGATATGAAGAATTTACAATAGGATGGGCATGGGCTGTAGAATATGGTAGTGTGAAAAATGAAAAAGATTTTAAGAATTTATTATCATATTCCCCTCTACATAATATTGCTGAACAATCTTACCCATCTGTACTAATTTATACAGCTGACCATGATGATAGGGTAGTACCATCTCATTCCTATAAATACGCAGCTAAACTTCAGAAGCATCAATCAAGCAAAAAAGATCCTATATTGATTAGGATTGGTGAAAGCACTGGCCATGGTGCTGGCCGTTCTGTTGATAAAAGGATTAAGGAGTATGCAGAAAAATGGGCGTTTATGTTTTATGAGATGGGGATTAAATACTAAGAAACAATTTTATCAATATCATCTCTAATAAGAATGAGAATTGCAGATTGCGGGACTATTAAGTACTCTTTTTTTTCTATCTCAATCTCTATACTTGCTTTTCCCAAATACAAAGCGTAATCACCTATTTCTGCTTGTGTAGGGATATATTTTATGTCACTTTTACTATCTTTCCACGGTTCATCAATAGTATCATTTGGACTTCCTAAGGGGATTCCAGGTCCGACTTCAACAACGATTCCGCCCTTGACCTCCTGTTTTTCAACAACACTTGGAGGTAGGTACAAGCCCGCGGGTGAGGTTTTATCGCCTTTGTCAGGCTGTATTAATAATCTATCACCAACAACTAGAACCTGTTTACTTTTACTTTTCATATAATCAAGAATACAATGTTGTTAAATAAATAAAAAGGATATTTATATTTAAGGATTGACACTAGTTGTGTCTGACGGTTGCACTATGGGTTTTGGTTTACTACCCCAGTAAGTAGGACGAGTGTTCATCATGTAAAATATATTTTCTGATGTTCTATACACATTATCTTCGCCAACTGACCTAAAAAAGTTGTGAGCATAATCATCTCCCTTGTTGCTAAATATAGCAGCAGAGACTTTATTATCACCTTGAAATAGAACTACTTGCTTACCTGAAGAATCATCAACTCCAAATTTAGCCCACTTTTTTGCATTTTTTGACATCATCATATCAAAAGTTCCACCGACTACTTTCTCAAAGAACTGATCTAACTGTCTATCTTTAACCTCAAGAGAATCATGGTAGAGAATAGACCACAGAGTATCAGATTTTACTAATGTCAAAGAATCTCCATTTGAATCTTTAATCAAAATTTTATCAATTATTTCACTATTTATTTTGAATAATGATTCCTCAGAGCCTATGTATTTATCTTGTTGTTTCTGATTAACAAAAAACAGAAGAAGAAGCACACCAAAAACGATTAGTAGATATTGTAAAGATTTATTCATAGATCTGCTTTAGTATTTCAGCTTTATTTTTTTCTCTTTTTGATCTGTAAAAACCTAATCCAGCAATCACAATTGATGGTAATAATACATTAGCCCACTTCCAACGACTTCTAGTGGAGTCTTCAATCTCTTCAAGTGGTCTATTTGTTATTTCACGAGAACGTAAAGCAATGAGTTCCTTTTCACCTGCTAAATAATCAACGGCATTCATTGTGAAGACCATATTTTCTGGAACCGACATGCCTGCATCATCAGATAAAAATTTTGAATCTGCAATGAGAATTATTTCGCTTCCGCTGGTGATTCTTGATGCCGCACCAAGAACTTTACCTCGCTGGTTTAAATTTTGGATAAATGGGTTTGATTTTGGGTCTGGACTTAACATAAATCTATCAGACATTATACCACTTTTATTAGAACTAGTAAAAAGGTCTACTATACCAATTACATTATCACTAAGTAAAGTGTCTAACATGATTTGGCTAGGGAAGAATAAATGTATTTGTTCTAGCCCACTAACTACCAATTCTTGATCATTGAAATTTTTCACAATGGGTAAAAATGGATATTCCATAGGTACATTCATTCTTATGAATCCCATTTGCTGCTGTACTTGAACTCTACTACAAGATTTATCAAGAACCAAGTTCTGGTTCAGGGTAAAACCATAAGACTTAAGGAAAGAAAAAATATTTGAATTTATTTTTACAGCCTGTTGAGTTTGCATATTTGTAGATACACCACCTTGAGCAAAAAGGATACTTCTACCAGAGTTAATGAAAGTATTTAAATTCGAAATAGTAGCTGAATCGACCGTATCTGTTGCTCCGCTAACAAGTAAAACATCTATATTATCAATAACCAAGTTATCATTGGAAAGATCAACGTTTCTTATGGTGTGATGCTGTCTTAATTGGTTAGATAGGTTTTCTGTTTTTACTTCTTCTGAATCCGATAAATTCGCAATACCGATTGTTTTTTTATTGGTATTAACTAACGTTTTTATTTTGGTTGTAATTAAATATTCTAGCCCTGTGGCAGTTTGAATAACTGGAATAGTCTCTTTCTTATCTTCATAAAGGATAACCATACCCAGATAAACTCTCTTAACCTCAAGTTTATCATCTTCAACCACTTGCATTTGTACTGGCTGAATACCATCCTTGCGCGCTTCTTCTTCCAATTTCTCATTAGACCCAGGATCGGAGAAATAAAATCTGATATTATCAGATTTAGCTTCATATTCTTCCAATAAATCTTGAAGATATCTTTTAGTATTTGAGAGCTCACCTGGTAGGTCACTTGAAAAATAAACCTTCATGGTTAGCAGGTCATCAATCTTGTCTACGATATCCTCGCTAGATTTACTTAGTGAGTACATTTTATTATCTGTCAAATCAAACCTTTTATACCAATTACGGCTAATGAGATTTAAAAGTAGGAGTGCCCCAACTAACACTGCTAAGTAGATGGTTAAAGTATTTTTATTTTTTACTAACATCTTTTAACTCCACCTACGCGATTCTACTAGCCTAGTAGTAAGAAATAAAAAGAAACCAATTATGGAACCAAAGTATATGATATTTCTAGTATCAATTACTCCACGAGAAATATTGGATAGGTGATATTCTACACTTAAATACTGAATGATGCCTGCAATGAAATCTGGCATGAAAATCAATACTTTATCAAAAAGCCAGAAAACAAAAATTATCGCTATACCAATTATGAAGGAAATTACTTGGTTGTCTGTCACGGCGCTAGAGAACATGCCGATCGATGCATATACTGATCCAACCAAAATTAACCCAAGGTAACCAGTAAAAACCGCCCCATAGTCTATAGAATTGCCAAAAGTAGCAAGCGTAATAAAATGTAAAGAGGTAGAGAATAAAGCGATGGTAATCAAAGCTACTGCGGATAAATATTTTCCTATTACAATGTCTCTATCCTCAATTGGAAGTGTAGAAATTATCTCAATTGTACCTAGTCCTTTTTCCCTAGAAATAAGTCCCATAGTTATGCCAGGTATAAAGAATAAATAAACGAGCGGAACAATATTAAATAAAGTTCTAAGGTCAGACTGGCCATAGAGAAAAAAAGTTGTTGTAAAGAACCACCCATTGAGAAGAGCAAATACGATCAAAAAAACATAAGCCATAGGACTATCAAAAAATGACTTAAGCTCGCGTTTAAATATGCTTAATGTGTTTTTCATTATGATAACTTGTTATTTCCTGTCAGTTTTCTAAAAATATCTTCAAGGTTTTGCTTTGAGGTAACCATTTCTAATATTACCCAATTTTTGTCAACTGCGTATTTAAATATATCTTCTCGAGGATCGCCGTTGCTAGGAAACTCTATATTAATTCTTGTAAAAGAATCTTCTTTAGATATATTTTTAATATCGATAGAGGGTATCGTTGCCTTCATATCTCTGATATCGTTTTCATCAGCATTACTAACTTCTAGTTTGAGGTCAGCTTTTCCTTTTGCAGAGTCATTTAAGAGTTCTTCGCTTGAACCATCAGCAACAATAGAACCTTCATTTATGATAATTATTCTATCAACAGTGGCTTGTATTTCCTGTAAAATGTGAGAGGACATTAAGACAATTTTTTCTTTACCTAATTTTTTAATTAATTCTCTGATCTCTACAATTTGATTGGGATCTAAGCCAGTAACGGGTTCGTCTAAAATAAGTATCTTTGGATTATGGATCAATGCTGCTGCAAGACCAATCCTTTGTTTATATCCCTTTGAGCAGTTTGCAATAGTGCGATGAGCCACAGCATTCAAAGAGCATTCTTCTACAACTTTTTGAAAGGCATTTTTAAAATCATTTTCCGATATGCCTCTGACTTCAGAGATAAACTTTAAATAATCATGAACGATCATTTCACTGTAGAGAGGGTTTAATTCTGGAAGATATCCTATATCTTTTTGAATTTCGGAAGTATTATCTTGAATATTCTTTTCTCCATAGAAAACATTTCCAGAGGAGGGTGATATGTAACCAGTCATGATTTTAAGAGTAGTGCTCTTACCTGCACCATTGGCACCCAAAAATCCAACTACTTGGCCGTCGTTTAGCTCAAATGAAATAGACTTAACGGCCTTAACAGAGCCATAATGCTTTGAAAGATTTTCTACTTTAATCAATTTTGTTCTTTATAAATATTATAAAATAAATGCTTTAGTTATCAAAAAGTTCCAAACATTTTCGGTGCGAATATTAACAAGATTTATTTTTAACATAAAAATAAAATTTTATAAGAAATTAATTTTTTTACATGTTATTAATAGTCTTGACAATGAAACACATTATAAAATAAGTTTAGCTATCTGATATTTAGTATCAGTGTTGTCGACAAAACAAAACAGTTAACTTAAGGAGAATAAAATGAAACGTTTCTACAGACTATTTGTCTCCCTTCTTGTTATCGTTGGTATCGTTGCAGTAGCTCCAGCTACTACAGTTGATACAAAAGCTGAACAGTGCGTAACTAGTGCTGGTTCTTGCGGCGGTGATCTTGTATTTGCTGATGCAGATATAAAGAAGAAAAAGAAGAAGAAGGGTAAGAAAATGAAAGGTAAAGAAGGAAAAGGTAAAAAAGGCGGTGCTTGGGGAAAATGGAAGTCCAAGTGGAAAAAGAAGAGCTCTAAGTAGTTCTCATTTCTTTACTGATTATATAAAAAAGGCGCTTTCATGCGCCTTTTTTATTTTTAGGAAATAATTTAATAGTTTAGTTATTTTTACTTTGTTCTTTAAATAAATTAATTCACTTTTAGGAATAAAAATGATCACACGATTATCTATTTTTAATATTACTTTATATTTTTGTTTACTAAATCCAATTTTTGCACAAGATGAGGATGAACAAGTGGGGGTGAATTCATCGCAGGACTTATACATTGCTTTTGATCAAACTAGGGGCAATACAAACAATCTTGTTACTGGTGCTGAATACAGTTTTTCATTAGTTGGCGATGTAGGGTCACTGAAGGATACTGAATTTTCTTTTTCTTTAGGGGGAAATTATGCTACTCTTGAAGATGAACCATATGCTCTAGATGGTAATATACATACCCAGTTTGATCTTTGGGCAAATCAAAAATATTCACCTTTTTTCTTCTACGATTATAGTTTTGATAGGTCCTTGGGACTGATAAATCGTACTGACTTTGGTATTGGTGGTAAAATAAGGTTCGGTAAAATATTTTCTCTTAGTTATGCTTACATGTTTGAGGAAGAAGAATATGATTCTGTCGAAACCTTTTCAAGACATTCTTTTAGGCCAAAGGTAAAATTAGTTCTTGCGGATGGAAACTTCTTTTTTGATTACAGGGCATTTTACAAGCCAAGGGTTGATGATTTTGAAGACTTTTTACTAGAGAATATTGTAGTGTTATCTGTTATGACCTTTTACGAGGCATTATCCGTTGATATTACACTAAAACATAGCTACAATAGTAAATATGAGGGAGATAATAAGGTTCTAAAACCTCTTGAAGAATGGGAAAGTCAGTATGATCCTGATTATGGTGACTTTGTAGCTAAAGAAACATTTTATAAAGATACAGATCTTTCTGTTTCTATTGGTTTTAGTTTCACTTTCTAGTAGTATTAAACAATAAAATTTAAAATAAGGCGTGAGTATCTTTTTCACGCCTTTGTTATATATTATGGAATATAATCACAAGAAAATTGAAAAAAAGTGGCAGAAAATTTGGGATGAAGAAAAAACATTCAGAACTGATGCATCTAGACATAAAGAAAAGTGTTATATATTAGATATGTTCCCTTATCCATCAGGATCAGGTCTTCATGTAGGTCACCCTCTTGGATATACTGCTACTGATATCTATTCAAGGTTCAAACGGCTTAATAATTTCAATGTGCTGCATCCTATAGGTTGGGATGCTTTTGGACTTCCAGCAGAGCAGTATGCTTTAAAAACTGGTACCCATCCTAGGGTTACGACAGAAAAAAATATTAAAAGATATAGAGAGCAATTAAAAATGCTAGGCTTTTCCTATGATTGGGATAGGGAGGTGAATACTACAGATCCAAAATATTATAAATGGACACAATGGATTTTTTTACAGTTATATAATAAAGGATTGGCTTATGAAGCTGAAGTTCCTGTTAATTGGTGTCCAGAACTGAAAGCAGTTTTATCAAACGAAGAGGTAGTGGATGGAAAATCTGATATTGGAGGACACCCAGTAGAACGTTTACCAATGAGACAGTGGATGTTAAAGATTACAGATTATGCAGAATCTTTACTTAATGGACTAGATGATTTAGACTGGCCTGAAAGCGTCAAGGAATTGCAGAGAAATTGGATAGGAAAGTCTGAAGGGTGTGAAGTAAATTTTAAGTTATCGAGCT
>ENA-OSEY01003097-OSEY01003097.1-marine-metagenome-genome-assembly--contig:-NODE-3097-length-10389-cov-24.138576_pt1 | contig 10389 bp, 12 predicted proteins | sample MGYA00248465_ERZ534230 | MGnify/ENA primary metagenome ERZ534230 (study PRJEB26409, sample SAMN06344110) | marine metagenome | isolation source: Sea water from surface | place: Atlantic Ocean:Southern... | reverse complement strand
GCTTTGTATTCCGAACAATTACAAGTTTCTAGAGAAATTCAAGATTTTATAAGTAATGAAATAACTGGAAGTGTAAGGGAACTAGTTGGAGCAATAAACAGAGTTGTTTCATTTTCAAGAATTTATAACAAAGCCCCAAATCTTGCTGAAACTAAAGTAGTTTTAAAGGATTTATTAAATTTAGCAGAAAATAAGGTTACAATAGATCTAATTCAGACAATTGTTTGTAAGTTTTTCAAAATCAGCAAAAATGAAATGTTATCATCTAGAAGATCAAGATATTTAGTAAGACCTAGGCAAACAGCAATTTATTTAACTAAAATTTTGACTTCTAAATCATTACCTGAAATTGGAAGAGAATTTTCTAACCGAGACCATACAACAATAATTCATTCAGTAAAAACTATTGAAAAGATAAAAGAAAAAGATCCTGAGATGGTTGATAATATAAATAAATTAAAAAACCAGATTTTATATAATAATAAAGAAAATGAAATTTAACGTTAATCAACAGGATCTTCAGCAAGCATTAAATTATTGCCAAGGAGTTATTGAAAAAAGAAGTACATTACCAATACTTTCTAATATTTTGTTAGATGCAAGCAATTCAAAACTTACTATCACTGCGACTGATCTAGATTTAATATTTATACATCAATTAAATAATGTAGAAATTCTAGAGGAGGGCAAAACAACCACAACTTCCTCAATCATGTATGATATTATAAGAAAGTTTAACTCAGGAAAAAAAATAAATCTTTCTCTAACAGATATAAGTAAATTACAAGTAGAGTCTGAAAAATCTATTTTTAATTTGAATTGTATAAGTGCAACAGAGTTTCCACTGACAGATGAAAATTTTAATCAAAATGAATTTATAATTAAATCAAAACAACTTTTGAAATTATTAAATAAGTGTAAATTTTCAGTTTCTAATGATGAAACAAGACATTATCTAAGTGGTATATATTTTCATCAAACAGAAGTTGATGACAAAATCTATCTTACAGCTGTTGCGACTGACAGTCATAGAATGTCAATTTCAAAAGTAAGGTTAGTAGAAAAAATAAACTTTGACCCGATTATTCTTCCAAAAAAAACAATATTCCAATTATGTTCTTTATTAGATAATCACGATGGAAATATAAAAATATCAAATTTGAAATCAAAAATTAAGTTTGAATTATCAAATAGTATTTTAATTTCAAAATTAATAGATGGAAAATTTCCTAATTATGTCCAGGTGATACCAAAGAATAACCAAAAAAAATTAGAAACTGAGTTAAAATTATTTTTAGCATCTGTCGATCGGGTTGCATCAGTATCACTTGATAAAAAAGATGGAGTTAAATTCAAATTATCCCAAGATACATTAAGTCTTTCAGTTAATAACGCTAATAGTGGCGATGGTAATGAGACTTTGAATGTAAAGTTTAATCATGATCTTGAAATTAGTTTCAATTCTAGATATTTAATTGATGTGGCATCCCAGCTCGATGGAGACAATATTGAAATTTTTTTTAATGACACTGGATCTCCAGCTTTGATAAAAGATCCGGGTGATTTTGATAGTATCTATGTAGTGATGCCCATGAAAGGCTAATCTATAAGATTTAATTCTGAATAAATTTTATCCTCTAAAGTTTTAAGAAATACTTCTTTTTCCAAATCATTATTTATTTTTTGCATTATAGATATAGTAATGGTTCTATTGCTAATTTTTCTTCCTGATTTAGGCCAAACATATCCAGAATTAATCGCAACTGGCTGACAAGCAATTTTAAGTTTCTCATAAATTCTAGAGGCTCCTTTTTTAAAAGGAGGTCTTTCATTAGGTAAAACTCTAGTTCCTTGAGGAAAAATTATCAAAGGTCTATCTGAATTAGTAACTACACTTGAAATTTCATCATAAAAACTGAGATTATCTTTTGTAATTTGACCTCTTTTAACTGATATAGATCCAATTTTTTTTAAATACCATCCGAATATAGGTATCAATAATAACTCTTTCTTTAGAATAAATACAGGTGAGTTAAATAAAGTTTGAAGAAAGAAAGTTTCAAACATTGATTGATGTGATGCTGCTATAAAAAATTTTTCATCTCTAATAATATTTTCAGTCCCTTTAATTATTATTTTTGTTGAAAGAAAAAATTTTAAGCAAAAACTCGTCCAGTGACCCATTAGCTTACCACCAAATAACACTACTTGTTTAGGTAAGAAAAATGAGGGCAAAAAAATTATTGAAATAATAATAATTCCAGTAAAAAAAAATAATGAAAATATAAAGTTTCTTAACATTGTGTTAAAAGCTAGATTATTTCCGTGTGCTTTTGTCTTTTTCTAATTACATTAATTTTTGAACCTTTAATTAATAATTCTATTGGTTTAGGTCTTAAATTATAATTTGAGCTTAAAGACATACCGTACGCGCCAACATCGCATATAGCTATTAAATCTTTTTCCTCTAATTTTTGAAATTTTTTTAATGTTATAAATTTATCAGTACTTTCGCAAATTGGACCAACGAATTCATAAGGTTTATTTGATATTTTATTCGATTTTATTACTGGCAATGTCCTATGAAATGCCCCATATAATGCGGGTCTCATAAGATCATTCATAGCAGCATCTAAAATTATAAATTTTTTCCTACCACTGTCTTTAATATAAATAACTCTACTAATTAACATACCAGTATTGCCAATTATAGATCTTCCAGGTTCAAAAATAATTTTTACTTTATGTTTTTTGAGAAAATTATTTATTGCAGTGTTATACTTTTTATAATTAAGTGTTTTGTCTTTATTAGAATAATTAATTCCCATACCTCCACCTAAATCAATAAATTCAAATTGATGATTAGTCTTATCTAAGATATGGCTAACAGCTTCAAGCATTTTTCCATAGGGTTTATGATCTAAAATTTGACTACCTATGTGAACACTCAAACATTTTAAGTCTATATTTTTTGAATTTTTACAAAAATCCACAATTTTATGAAATGTATCTTTATTTACTCCAAATTTATTCTCTTTTTTTCCTGTAGAAATTTGATTTAGTGTTTTTGCATCTGTATTAGGATTAAGTCTAACTCCAACCCTCACTTTTTTGTTCCTTAATTTTGCAAGTCTATTTATTTCCATTATTTCACTTAATGACTCAGCATTAATGAGTAGTATTTTTTTATTTATTGCAAAATTCAATTCACTAGAAGTTTTTCCAACTCCAGAAAATACTATTTTATTTGGTTTTATTCCTGCTTTTATGGCTATCATGAGCTCACCTAAAGAAACTACATCAGCCCCTAAACCAAATTTTTTAATTTCTCTAATTAAATTAACATTAGTATTCGATTTAACTGCAAAACAAATTAAAGGTGAAAAAGATTTAAAATTTTTTTTAAATTTATTTATATTTTCTTTTAATTTTGAATATGAATAACAATAAAAAGGTGTTCCAAATTTTTTAGCTATTCTCTGGAAATTGACTTTTTCCACTGTTAGTCTTTTATTAATATATTTCATGAAATTTTGTTAATTATAATTGTTGGTATTTTAATTTCTTTATTTAAAACTTTATATTCAGGATCACCTTTCTTTCCACAAGAAACTAAAATACAACAAACTAAAATAACAAATGTAATTTTTTTAATCATCTTAATTTTTTATATTTCCTTATCATCTTTTTGATATTATCAAAAGATGTTCCACCATAAGATTTTTTGGAATTGACAGAATTCTTTAAATCAAACACTTTTAGCACATCATTTGTTAATGTAGGTTCTATCTTTTTTAAGTCTTCCAAGGATAATTCATTTAGTTTTTTCTTTTTCTTTTCAGCTAAATTCACTAGCAAAGCTGTTTTTTGATAAGCTTTTCTAAAAGACATTGAATTATTCTTAACAAGGTAATCTGCTAAATCTGTTGCAGTAATGTAACCTGAGTATGCCAATTCAAGCATTCTTTTTTTATTAGGACTTACATTCTTAAGAATTTCATTAAATACTTTTAAACTTTGAAAAAGAACATCATATGATTTAAAAATAATTTCTTTATCATCTTGAAGATCTTTGAAGTATGAAAGAGGCAATCCTTTTAATATAGTAAACATTGAAAATAAATTACCAAAAGTAATTCCAGATTTACCTCTTAAGTACTCTAAAAGATCAGGATTTTTTTTTTGTGGCATTATTGATGAACCAGTTACTATTTTATCTGAGAGGTTAATTAGATTAAAACCATCAGAATTCCAGATAATTAATTCTTCAGAAATTCTTGATAAATGCAACGAACAAACAGAAACACTATAAAGAAAATCTAAAACGAAATCTCTATCCGCTACAGTGTCGATTGAATTATTTGTAGGCTTTTCAAAACCAAGTTTTTTTGTCGTATAGTTCCTGTCAATGTTAAATGAAGTTCCAGTTAATGCAGCAACACCTAATGGGTTTTCATTTAAACTGTCTAAATTATTCTTAAATCTGTCTTTGTCTCTTTTAAACATCTCTACGTATGCCATTAGATAGTGTGCAAATGAAACTGCTTGTGCATTTTTTAAATGAGTAAAACCTGGCATAATAGTATCTACATTTTTTTGAGCTAAATTAATTGAATTTTTAATTACGTTATTTAACATCACACTAATTTTTTGATTTGCAGATTTAATCCAGATCTTAAAGTCGGTTATTACTTGGTCGTTTCTAGATCTTGCTGTGTGAACATAACCCGCTTCTTCACCAATTATTTGAAACAGTCGTTTTTCAATATTAATATGAATGTCCTCGTATTTTTTATTAAATTCAAATTTTTTATTGGATATTTCTTTTTCAATTTTATTTAGTCCATAAATAATTTTATTTTTTGTTCTAAAAGAAATTATTTTTTGTTTAAATAACATTTCTACATGAGCAATAGAACCATTTATATCTTCTTTATACAGTCTTTTATCTACATCAATAGAGCTACCTATTTTTTGTGAGAGATTAGAAGAATTATTTTTAATTCTTGTATTCCATATTGTCTGGTTGTTTTTATTTTTTACCATGATAATTAATTATACCTATTTAACATGAGATTATTAATAATATTTGTTTTAATGCTATCAAATTCTTTTGCTAGTGACGCATCCGATATAAAAAATTTAGTCATTAATAAAGAGTTAAAAAATTACAGTGATATAACGTTTTTAAACATTAAAAATAAAGAATTATACTTAAATGATTATAAAGGAAATCTAGTTTTATTGAATTTTTGGGCAACTTGGTGTGCTCCATGTAAAGATGAAATGCCATCTTTAGATTTGTTAGCTGAAAATCCAAATTTAGATAATCTAAAGATATTTCCTATAAATATTGGCAAGGATACTAGTCAAAAATCTTTAACTTTCTTTGAAGATTTGAAGATAAAAAATTTAGAAATATATTTTGACTCACCCAATACATTGGCAAAGAAATTTAAATTAAGAGGTCTTCCTACAACTATACTTTTTAACAAAGATGGACTTGAGTTTGCAAGAATAATTGGATCAATCGACTTTGTTGATGAAAAATTTATTAAGTGGTTAAGTAATTTTAATTAATTTTTAAAAAAATATGCAAAAGCAACTAAGGCTATAATTGCTATAAATTGTAGCAAGACTCTTAACTGCATTAATTTATTAGAGTATTTCTTACTTGTTTCTCCACCTTTAAATAAAGTTCCAATACCAAGAATTAGAACTAAACCAACAGCCACAAGTAAGATTATAGATAAAATTTTTACTAATATTCCAGAAATCATAAAATTATAGTAGGCTGTTTTATAGATAAAAAAACATAAATCAATTACTATGACATTTTGCCTTGATACAACCATTATAAAACCAGAAAAAGATGTGAAAATTGAAAACGCAGTCATTTTACTACATGGGTACGGAGGTGATGGTAAAGATATAAGTATGCTTTCATTAAATTGGAAAAGACACCTTACAAATACAATTTTTCTCTGCCCGAATGGTCATGAACCTTGTCCAATAAATCCATCTGGGTATCAATGGTTTGATCTTACAAAAGATGATCCAAAATACATTTTAAATGAGACAATCAAGGCTGAAAAAAAACTCAATCAATTCATAGATGAGGTAAAAATTAAATATAATCTTGAAAACGATAAAATTTGTTTGTCTGGTTTTAGTCAAGGATGTATGATGTCAATTAATTTAGGGCTTACATCTAAAAATAAATTTAGTTGTGTTGTAGGTTTTTCTGGTAAGATTATTAATCAAGAGGATCTCAAGCAAAGAAAGAGAACATCAACAAATATTCTTTTAATTCATGGTGATTCTGATCAAGTTGTCTCACCCAATTATATGTTAGAGGCAAAAGATTTTTTTATCAGATCTAATATTGAAATAGAGACCCATTTAATTAAGAATTGCGACCATCATATTCCTATCGAAGCTTCCAGTATAGCATTAAATTATATTTTAAAAAAAATAAAATGAGTTCTTAATATTGAAATCATTTTTTATTTAAGTTAAAATTAATTTATGAACAACTTTATTGAACAAGATGTATCATTAGAAAAATGTCCTGCATTAGTTTTAAATGCTGATTATAGACCTTTAAGCTATTATCCTTTATCATTATGGTCTTGGCAAGATACAGTAAAGTCAGTTTTTTTAGATAGAGTAATTATAGTAAGTAGTTATGATAGAATTGTACGAAGTCCATCATTCAAAATGCAGCTTCCAAGCGTTATTGCTCTTAAAGATTACATAGTTCCACAATCTAAACCAAGTTTTACAAGATTTAATGTTTTTTTAAGGGATAAATTTTCTTGTCAATATTGTGGAAGTGGAGAGGAATTAACTTTTGATCATTTGTTACCAAGATCAAAAGGTGGAGAAACACACTGGGATAATGTTGTAACAGCATGTTCAGCATGTAATGTTAAAAAAGGTGGAAAATTATTAAAATCTTCAGGAATGAAACTTAATCAATATCCTTATCAACCATCAACTGAAGATTTACATAGAAATGGAAAGAATTTTCCTCCTAATTATTTACATAAAAGTTGGATGGACTATTTATATTGGGATGTTGAGCTAGAAGCTTAAAATTAAATTTTCTCAGAAATATTTATTGCTAATTTAGATCCAGTTTTGATAATTCTGTCCATTATAGCGTAAAAGCCTTTTTTTGTTGCACCCTCTTCATAAGCAATATCCTTATGATCTAATTCATCTTGTCTAAATTTTGTAATTTTCTTTTTTAATTCTTCCTCTTCAGGACCAAGCTGATTAATTTGATCTAAATAATGTTTATCAATAACTTCTTCAACGGATGCTGTACATAGCATTGCAGCTTTTTTGCCTAATAATGTAGAGCCAAAACCCAAACCAACACCTAGTAAATCCCATAAGGGTAAAAATTTTGTTGGTTCTATATTTCTTTTTTTTATTTCTTTTTCAAAAAATTGACAATGTTCTATTTCGTGTTCTTTCATATCTTCAATTGTTTTTTTTAAACTTTCATTTTTTACAATAGTGTTTAAAGCTAACAATTGGCCTTCATAGATTTTGACAGCACCTCTCTCACCAGCATGATCAACTCTAATAAATTCCTGTACTCTTTTATTTGTTTTTTTCATATTTCTTAAAAATTTTTAAAAGTGTTATAATAAACAATAAACTAATTACAATATTAATGCTTGTGAGCGATAATCCAAAAATCCTAAATGTCACATCTTTACAACTTATTGTTTTTTCACTTAATTGTTTAAGCAAATCTTCTTTAGTGACAATTTCTGTCGAACTCTTTACTCCACAAACAGATGACTCCTGAAAAAAACCTTGTTCAATTCCAAAATGATAAAATGAAATTGCAAAAGAGAAGATAAAAGTGAGGATTAATAACATAACTAAGAATTTCTGATTTTTTCTAATTAAAAAGATCGCCATTATTATCATAATGCTTAATCCATAGGGAATTCTCTCTATTAAACATAAATTACAAGGCTGATGTCCAAGAATATATTCTATAAAAAAAGCAGAAATTAAAGCAATAAAGCTAAATAAAAAAATTATTTTTAAATAAAATTCAGCTTTTAAATTAAACATTAGATTTAAAAATTAGATAAACCACTAATCCAACAATAACAATTAATATCCCAATTATCGTAAACCATTTTGACCCATGTTTATCCATAAATTCATTAAACAAGTCTCCAAACTTATAAGAGAGATATGACACTAAAAAAAATCTTAACCCTCTAGAAATTAAACTTATTAAAACAAATATTAAAAAATTAAATCCTATGAGACCACTTGCAATCGTAAAAACTTTATAAGGAAGAGGGGTAAAACCTGCTAAAAAAAGAATCCCTAGCCAAGCATAAAAACCATCATTTTTTATCAAGCTTTCTTTTAAATTATATAGTTTATCCTCATAACCATAAAAATTCATGATATGTGCTCCAAACTCGAAAAAGAATGCTCCAATTACATAGCCGAGCATACCACCTAAAACTGAAAATATTGTTGTTATAAAAAAAATTTTTTTAAAATCCGCTTTTTTGGAGATTACCATCGGAACAACCATAACGTCAGGAGGAATAGGAAAAAAAGAGCTCTCAACAAATGACACAATTGCTAAGTAATATTTAGAACTTTTGTGACCTGCTAAATCTAAACATTTTTTGTAAAGATTTTTAAACATTTTTTGGTTTTAATATAATTTTAGTTCTTATACTATTTAATAAATTATTAAACAATCGGGGCGAATGGCGGAACTGGTAGACGCGCACGACTCAAAATCGTGTTTCGCAAGAAGTGAGAGTTCGATTCTCTCTTCGCCCACCAAATTATGCAATTAAGTAGAATAAACAGTTTAGTAGAACTTTTTTTTTCCAAGTATAAAGAAATAAACTCAGTTGCCGATAAGCCATTTTTAAAATGGTTAAAAGAAAATGAAAAAAATTTTTTTACTTGGGAACAAGTTGCGTTAAAAATTCAAATTTTGTCTGAATACTTAAGAACAAATTTAGCTGATGGAGACCGATGTATACTATTATCTGAAAACCGACCAGAGTGGCTTATCTCTGATATATCGATTATGAATGCAGGTGGAGTAACGGTTCCACTATTTACAACTTATTCAGAGAAAGATTATGAATACATCATTAATGATTGTAAGCCAAAAATTTGTATAGTCTCTAATGAAATCCAATTAAAAAAAATACAAAAATTTATTTCAGAGGAAATAAAAGTTTTATCTATTGAAAATATAAATGAAAGAGTTGAGAACCTAGAAAATATATTTGATGCATATTTAAAAAAAAAGAAATCAGATATTCATATAAGTTTTAATCAAAATCTTGAAAGGAAAGATCTTGCCTGTATAATTTATACATCTGGAACGACTGGTAATCCTAAAGGAGTAATGCTTAGTCATGGAGGAATTTTATCAAATTGTGAGGGAGCTCAAGAAATATTAAATCAATTAGTTCAGGATAGTGAACCTACTTTTTTAACATGGTTACCATTATCTCATTCATATGAGCATGCAGTTCAATTTGTTCAAATTTCACTTGGTGCAAAAATTTATTATGCCGAAAGTCTAGAGAAGTTATTATCCAATATGTCCGTTGCAAAACCTACGATTATGACAGCTGTCCCAAGATTTTATCAAAATTTGTACAGTAAAATTTCAATGAATTTTTCAAAACAAAAAGGGTTTAAGAAAAAACTGATATTATCCACTATCTCACTTGGTACCAAAAAACTAAATAATGAGAATTTAACATTGAGAGAAAAATTAATTAATTTTTTTTGTGAAAAACTTGTAAGAAAAAAGATTAAAAATCAGTTTGGTGGAAAACTAAAGGCTTTTGTATCTGGGGGAGGTGCTTTAGATCAAAAAATTGGAGAATTTTTAAACGCAATAGGATTGCCAACACTCCAAGGCTACGGTCTTACAGAGGCCTCACCTGTTGTAAGTTGTAATATTCCTGGAAAAATCAAAATCGACACTGTTGGGCCGCCTTTTAAAACAAACCAGATAAATATAGCTGAGGATGGTGAAATCTTAGTCAAAGGTGAAAATGTCATGCTTGGTTATTGGAACATGAAAAAGGAAACAACTGATGTAATAAAAAATGGCTGGTTGCATACTGGTGATATTGGAGAGATCACAGAAGATGGAAATTTAAAAATTACTGATAGAAAGAAAGAAATAATAGTTAATCTTGGTGGTGACAACATTTCACCATCTAAAATTGAAAATTTATTATGTTTAAATGAAAAAATTAAACAAAGTTTTGTTTATGGAGACAAAAAAACTTATTTAGTTGCGTTAATTGTTTCTGAAAGTACCGAAAATAGAAAAGAAATTGAAATTTTTTTAGAAAA
>ENA-OSEY01003095-OSEY01003095.1-marine-metagenome-genome-assembly--contig:-NODE-3095-length-10391-cov-7.015998_pt1 | contig 10391 bp, 12 predicted proteins | sample MGYA00248465_ERZ534230 | MGnify/ENA primary metagenome ERZ534230 (study PRJEB26409, sample SAMN06344110) | marine metagenome | isolation source: Sea water from surface | place: Atlantic Ocean:Southern... | reverse complement strand
CTATAAAACTTTAGAAAACTTTTTTGATAATTGAAAGAAGGAGATTTAATTCCTGATATTACTTTAAGATCTGTTTCAGCAGAAGGTACTAAGAATTTTGGATTACATGATAACTTCAAATTAAAAAGGACAATGATAATCTGTGTACCAGGAGCATTTACTTCGACATGTCACATTCAACATCTTCCTCCATTTATTAAAGGGGCCAAAAAGTTAATGTCTGAAAAGCAAATTGATCAGATTTGTTGTATGACAACTAACGATCCTTATGTACTGGATTTGTGGAGAAAAGACTTTGGTAAATCAGAAATTTTATTTTTATCAGATGGAAATAATGAATTTTTAAAATCTTCTCAATTAATAAGAAATCATGAAAAAAGCTTTATGGGACAAAGACTTATTCGTTCAATTATCCTAATAAATAATCTTAAAGTTGAAAAATTAATTTGTGATGAGCCAGGTGAGTTAAAAAAAACAAGTTATGAGGCAATATTAGATAGCATTTAAATACTCTTTAATTTTTTTATTTGACTCAAATTTATTAGCAAATAAGTAACTTTGTCTACTATAGCTTTTATACGTTTTGAAAATATCGATAATTGATTTAACAAGTTGTTTGGTGTCATTTTCTTTTACAATTATACCATTGCGCCCTATCGACTCTGGAGTTCCCCCACTATTACTGACTATACAAGGTAATCCAAAAGATGCGGCTTCAACATTGGATATTCCAAAGCCTTCAATGCTGTCAGGTGTAGTTAAAGTTGGCATAATATGAACAGAGGAATTTTTAAAAATTTTTTCACTAGGGTAATCATGATATATAAAATCTACTTGTTCGAGTAGTGAGTGTTTAATAACTAAATCCTTTAATCTCGATAATTCTGGTCCATCTCCTAGAATGGCATATTTGAGTATGATATTATATTTATTTCTTAGTACAGACATCGCTTCAAAAACCAAATGATGCCCCTTTCTGTACTCTAGTCTTGCTACTGTACATAAATCATATTTTTTTTTAATTTTATTTTTTAAAATCTTTTTTATAAAAGCAGGGTGGATTATTGTATGATTAATTTTTTTTAAACTTTTAAAATTTTTTATAGCTTTGTTTTTAGTAAACTTAGAATTATAAATTACTAAGTCTGCTTTATTTAAAGAATTTAAAATTCTACCTTTACTACTTAATTTTAGTATTTCATTCCCGTGAACTAAACAAATTTTTTTCGCACCTATGGAATAGTTAAATGGTTCTAGTGATTTCCAACTATCGAAAAAAATAATATCAATTTTATTATTTTTTAAAAAATTCTTAGCAAAACTTAATTTAATTTTTTTTCTAAGAAATTTGATTTGATCAAATCTGAAAATATCAAATTTACATTTACTATCAAAATCTGAAGAGGCAAATTTAGAACCATCAGATAAAACTATTACTTTATTTCGTGCGGCAAATGCATATTGAGCTATATTTGTCATTACAGACTCTATACCTCCTACTTTTGGAGCAAAACATTGCGTGTATATAAGAATATTAATAAGAAATCTCCTTTAAAATCAATCCTTTTGATGGAACTGTTGGTCCAGCTAGGCTTCTATCTTTAGCTTCGATTAATTCTTTTATCCAATTAATATTTTTGTTTTTTAATCCAACTTCTAATAAAGAACCAACCATTATTCTAATTTGTTGATAAAGGAAAGACTGAGCTTTAAATATAAAAATAATTTTTTTACCTTTCACTTCAATTGACGCATCGTCTATAGTTCTAAGTGGTTTGTTAGCTTGACATCCTTGTGCTCTGAATGAAGAAAAATCGTGCTTACCAAGAAACAACTTAACAGCATTTTGCATTGAGTCTATATCCAAAGGTTGACGAATATGTATACTAAAATCATCCTCAATTACTGATGGTGCTTGACTATTAAAAACTTGATAATTATAAATTTTACTCTTCGCTGTAAAACGTGCATTAAATTCTTGATCTACATTTTCTACTTTAGTAATTCTAATCTTTTCCGTTCCTAGATGAAAATTAATTCCATTTAAAATTTGATATTCATCAAATTTTTTTTCTAACTCAAAATTAGCACATTGTGCTAGAGCATGTACTCCAGCATCAGTCCTCCCAGCACCTTGAATAGTTTTTTTTTCACCAGAAAATTTAAATATTGCTTTCTCTATTTCACCTTGCACAGTTTTCTCATTTTTCTGATATTGCCAACCACAATAAGGTAAACCATGATATTCGATTGTAAGTTTTATGTTAGTCATTATCGATCATTGCATTTAATTGAAATTGATTATTTCCTAAAACAAATTCTTTAATATCTAATGGTTTCTTTCCTTCAACTTGAATTGTTAAAATATCTAGGCTGTTATTTTTACATGCTACAGTAAGAGGTAAATTAATTATCTTACCCTCATCATCTTGTTTGTTAGAAATTTTAGCTTTCAAAATTTTAAATCTTTGACCCTTATATTTAAACCACATTGCTGGTGATGGGTAAAAGGCTCTTACTTTTTTTTCAATTATATCTGCGGATAGTCCCCAATCCACTCTTGTTTCAACTTTATCTATTTTTTTTGCGTATGTGGATTGTGAATGGTCTTGTTCTTTTAATTGGACTTGGCCTAAGAAATATTTTTTTAGCGTGTTGAATAATAATGAGCATGAATCATGACTAATTTGATCAATTAATTGCTTTCCATCAGTTAATTCATTAATTTCAATATTCTGTTGGGCTAAAATTGGGCCTTCATCAATTTGATCGTTCATTTTCATTATACTAATGCCTGTTTCTTTATCATTATTTTCGATAGCTCTTTGAACAGGCGCTGCTCCTCTCCATCTTGGTAGAAGCGAGGCGTGTATGTTAATAAATCCGTGTAAAGGAGTATTTAACCAATTTAGTGGAACTATTTTCCCATATGCAAAAAGGATTGCGACATCAGGCTTTAATAATTTAAATTCTTTCAAAGATTTATCATCAAGTGTTTTGGGAGTAAAAACAGGAAGAAGTTGACTTTCTGCCCATTGTTGAACTGGTGTATTATATTTTTTTTGTCCTCTAAATTTTTTTTTTGGCTCTTGTGTGTAAATCCCTACTATATCGTACCCACCAAGGTAAAGGGTCTTTAGGGGAGGAAGAGAAAATTCTGGTGAACCAAAATAAACTACTCGTTTTTTTTTCATTTAAATTTTTTCTATTTCTTTTTTATACTTTCTCATCTTTCTAATAATTACATCTCTTTTTAAACGACTTAAATGATCAACGAATAAAATTCCGTTTAGATGATCTAATTCATGTTGTATGATCCTCGACTCAAAACCTGAAAATGTAGAAATTTTTTTTGAGTTGTCTTCGTCAAGATACTCCATTTTAATTTTTTCAGGACGGTCTATTTCTGCAAAATGTTCCGGAAAAGATAAACACCCTTCTTCATATGGCACTTTATTTTCATCTAATGATATTATTTTAGGATTTATCATTGTCATAGGTTTTTTTTCTTCGTCTCTGGAGCTAGCATCAAGAATAAATATGCGAATATTTAGACCTATTTGTGGAGCAGCTAAACCTACTCCATTTGCAGAATACATAATTTCATACATTTGTTTTATTAATTCTCTATGATGTTCGTCTACTTGAGGTAAAGATACACTATCTTTTTTTAATATGGGATCAGGTGCATAAATAAGCTTCAACATGAAATTTAATATAGTTTAATTTATACAGTTATTAGTGGCAATAAATCAAACTTTTACGGTGTTATTGTAAAATTTAGCTTAAGTTTTTACGCGACTCTAATGCTGCTCCTAGAGTATTATCATCTAAATAATGAATTTCACTACCTACAGGAACACCATAGGCGAGTTGGGTTATTCTAATATTTTGATTTTCTAGTTTATCCTTTATTACTAATGCTGTAGTTTGTCCCTCAATTGTTGCGCTCAATGCTAAAATAATTTCTTGTACTTGATTGTTGATAATTCTCTCTTTGAGTTTGTTTAAATTTAAATCTTGCTCTGTGAAATTCTTTGAGGCTGATAAAAGTCCACCAATAACGTGATAGAGACCTTTATGATATCCAGATCTTTCAAATGCCCAAACATCAGCCATGTCTTCGACAATACATATAGTAGTTTTTGATCTATTATCTGATGAGCAAATTTTACAAGGAGCAATGACGTCTAATATTCCACAATTTGTACACTTTTTAACTACAGATGCAGTCTCTTTTATACTTTCTCCTAAAGGTAACATTAATTCTTGTTTATTCTTCATCAAATATAAGGCTATTCTTTGCGCAGAGCGCTGCCCGATTCCAGGTAGTCTAGAAATTAAATTAATAAATTTTTGAAGTTCGTCTTGTGACAATTTTAAAAAGGCATCTTCATTCCTGGAGGTAATGGTAATCCTCCAGTTATTTTTTTCATTTCTTCAGCTGACATTTCCTCAACTTTTTCTTTTGCTTGATTAAGAGCAGCTTTGATTAAATCCTCCAGTACATCTTTTTCATCAGAAGATAACAGTGATGGATCAATATCAATAGATTGAACAATTTGTTTACCATTCATAATCACTTTGACCATTCCACCACCGGACTCGGCTTCAACAGTTTTATTTTCTAATTCCTTCTGCATTTCTTGCATTTTTGTTTGCATTTCTTGGACTTTTTTCATCATACCGCCCATATTACCCATCATTTTCGTCACCTCTTTCTAATTCTTCAATATCTATAATCTTTGCATTAGGAAATTTAGCAAGAACTTTTTTAAATTCATCAGTCTTCATTTCTTGCTCAATTAACTCTTGTTTATATAGAGACTTAATTTTCTCTATAGTTGTTATTTCTGTTTTCTCAGTGATCTCAAGCTCAAAGTCAGTCATAATATTTTTATATAGCTCTTCACTTCCATTAAAATTTTTATCAATAACATTAATACGGAGTATTTTATTTTTTTCTGAGAATTCAACTACTTGAATATTTTCCATAATAATTCCTGCCATTAAAGGTGAAAAATTTTTTCCATAATATTGAAAAAATAGATTATGCATATCAATTTTATCTTTTAAAGATTTCTCTGGTAATTGATTTACTTTATTTTGAATTACTTGATCAAGGTTAGGAGAAGCTTGACTTATATTTTGATTGATTTCAGACTTTTTTTTTTCTTCTGAGACTGTTGATTGATTATCATTTAATAGGAACGCACACCTTAGAAGTATCATTTCTAGAGTTATGTGTGGTTGAGGTGAAATTTTAATTTCATCATACCCTTTCATTAAGCTTTGCCAAAAAATATTAAGCTTACCTTGGTCAAATTGAATAATGTACGAGGCAAAATTTTTATCTTCTTCAGTTAAGAACTCATCATTAAGAAGTTCTTTATTTATCTTTAATTTACATGACCAATTTATTATATTCATCATATCTTCTATAATTTTAGAGGTCTCTGATCCTCTTTGATACATTTCATCAAGCATAGCTATTAATTTTGGAAGATTGTTATTTAAAATATATTTAGATAATTCATATAAATCAGTTTGCTTTGCAAAACCAAGCATGTTGATGATTTCTTCTACAGTAATTTCTTTTTGAGATTTGAATACATTAGCTTGGTCTAATATACTAAGTGAGTCCCTAACTGAACCTTCACTAGCCTTTACAATTAAATTTAATGCATCCTTCGATATCGATATAGCCTCTTTTTCAGCAATACCCTCTAAAAAATTTAATAAAGTCCTCTTATCAACTCGTCTCAGATCAAATCTTTGACATCTCGAAAGAATTGTTATCGGAACTTTGGATATTTCTGTAGTTGCGAATATGAATTTTGAGTGAGGTGGTGGCTCTTCAAGAGTTTTTAGTAGTGCATTAAAAGCACTTTTAGATAACATATGTACTTCGTCAACTATATAAACTTTATATTTTCCAAGAACTGGATTATATTTTACGTTCTCAATTATATCTCTTGCGTTTTCTACACTTGTGTTCGACGCAGCATCAATTTCTATGACATCCGGATGTCTATCCTCAGTGATAGCTTTAGCTTGTTCACAATTATCTAAATCAGGATTTTTGTTGTTATCAAAAACTGTACAATTTAACATTTTAGCTACAATTCTAGCAGTTGTTGTTTTGCCTACACCACGAATGCCAGTGAAAATATATGCATTAGGAATTTTATTAAGCTCAATTGATTTTTGGATGGTATCAACCAAATACTCTTGTCCAATCAAATCTTGAAAATTTGAAGGTCTATATTTTAATGCTAGGATTTTTGATTGATTTTTCATTACAGGATTGTAGGAGAATTACACGACCCAATTCTTTATGTTACGGCTGCTTTCTTTCGAACCTGACCGGATTGGCATAAAAAACTGCCCATGTAATTCTCAAATTATCTTATAGCAGTATTAAATGAAAATATGAAGTTATTGTCTTACCCGATATGGAGATTTTTCAAAAACTCCTAATTTTCTGACCTTTGAGCAGTAATGATACATATCATCTAAAGCAAATTTGGTATTATCTTGTTCAGGATGTCCTTCAATTTCACAATAAAATTGTGTTATTACAAAGTCAGCTCCATAATTATAACTCTCAAGTTTTATCATATTTACATTATTAGTTGCAAAACCACCCATTACTTTAAATAAAGAACCCGGTGTATTTTTTACGGAAAATAAAAATGATGATATATAGGTTTTTTTTTTGTCAAATTCTAAGTTTTCGTTTTTAGACATGACATAGAATCTTGTAATGTTATTTAAAGAATTTGCAAAATTCTCATCAATTACTTTTAAGCCATATGTCTTACCTGCCAAGCTTGAAGCAATTGCGGCAGTATCAAGTATTTTTTCATCAGAGATAGTTTTTGCAGAGCCAGCAGTATCAGCTCCAATCAAAATATTTAAATCTAATTTTTGGATTTTATCACTACATTGTGCCAAAGCTTGTTCGTGACTTAAAATATTTTTAATATTTTCGATTTTACTATCTGGGTGAATTAAAAGCTTGTGTTCAACTTTTTGAAAATGTTCGAAGTTTATATGCAAATTAGACTTGGGTATTAAACGATGAATATCAGCAACTCTCCCTGCAGCAGAATTTTCAATCGGAATCATAGCATAATCGACATTACCCAACTCAGCTTCATTCAAAGCAATCTCAAATGTTTTGCATGGGAGTGTTTCTGCACCTGAAAAAAAATCTTTTACAGCCAATTGACTGTAAGCTCCATCAACTCCTTGGAAAGATATTCTTTTACTCATTTTTTAAAATTAATCGATTTACTCTATCTAAATCCTCTTTTGTATCAACACCCAAAATCTCCTCTTTTATGACAGAAATTCCAATTTTACTGGTGTCGATTATACGAAGTTGTTCTAATTTTTCATCAAGTTCTCTTTGGGTTGGTGGCATAGAGATAAAATCTAATAAGAATTTTTTATGATAAGCATATACTCCAATATGATGAAATACATTTTTATTAATTTTTAAATTGCTATCAAGTATTCTCGAAAAATTTGAAGCATAATTTAGTTGATCTATTGTAACTTTTACTTTGGTACTATTTTTAGCTTCATCAATGTTAATAAATGGGCACGCTAGAGTGCTAATTTGGAATTGTAGTAATTTCTTTTTTAGTAGTTGTAAATGATTGGCACTAATGAATGGCATATCTCCCTGAACATTAATAACAAATTTAAATTTTTTCATTTCCTCTAGTTTTCTTACTGCCTCTCCAATTCTATCAGTACCAGACATATGATTAGGGTCTGTCATGATAAATTTTAGCTTCATTTCTTCGCAGTATTCTCTTACTTCTTGATCGCATATAGCTAACAATAAATTGTCCGTGATATCCGATACACGTTTGTAAATATAATGAAGCATGGGTAAGTCTCCAATCTTTGCAAAAGGTTTATTTGGAAATCTAGAAGCCTTTAATCTGATTGGTATAATTATTATAGTATCGTTCATTAATGCGACAAAAATCCGTTTTAAGTGCTATATTTTTAAACATAGACTTCTCTTTCAAATATGGAAACCAATAAAATTCTAGGGGCAATAATCCTCGCCCTTTTGTTAGCTGCTGTTTTCTCTAAAGTTGCGGATATGGCTATTCATCCAGAGTTTCCCGATGAACTAGCTTATAAAATTGAGGTCCCAGAGGGTGGTGTCTCTTCAGAAATAAAGGAAGAGGTTAATATATTTGAGGTTCTTCCTGAAATAACCCCTATGTTAGCTTCAGCAAGTATGGAAAACGGGGAAAAAATTTTTAAAAAATGTGCCTCTTGTCACACACAAGTTAAAGGTGGAGAAAACAAAGTAGGTCCTGCTATGTGGGGAATAGTAAATAGATCAAAGGGGTCTATGGAAGGTTTTGCATATTCTGGTGCTTTGGTAGAATTTGGTGGTGATTGGAATGTTGAAGAGTTAAACAAATTTTTGTTAAAACCTAAAAAGTATATAGTTGGAACAAAAATGAATTATAATGGTATAAAAAAAGACCAAGATAGAGCCGATTTAATTAAATGGCTAAGTTCTCTGAGCGATTAAAGTTTTCATTCATTAATTTTTCAATATCATATAAATAATGAGTTCTGTATCCATAGATTCTAGTAAATTAAAATCTTTATTTGGGGCCTACTATGACAGAAGAATGATACGTATTCTTCTTTTAGGTATAATTAGTGGTTTCCCTTGGGTGTTAATTGCAAGCGCACTATCTTTGTGGTTAAAGGAGGAGGGTTTAAGTAGAAGCACTATAGGTTGGGCTGGACTAATTTTTGGAGTTTATGCATTCAATTTTTTATGGGCACCAATAATCGATAGATTAAGACTTCCTTTTTTGACTAATAAGATGGGTCATAGGAAATCAATAATTATATTGATGCAAACAGTCATCTTAATTTGTCTTGTTATATGGAGTGTCTTAGAGCCAACACAAAACTTGGCTTTAATAATTGGAGTTGGATTAGCTATTGCTATTTCATCTGCTACTCAAGACATAACAATCGATGCTCTAAGAATTGAACAAATAAAAAGGGATGAAACCTCAAGTATGGCTGCAGGAGCAGCTATGGCCGTTGTTGGATGGTGGACTGGTTTTAAACTTGGAGGTTTTATTTGTTTAGAAATAGCTGAGAGACTTGAAATATCAGGAGTTGAGCAATATTGGCAAGTGACATTTATTTTTTTAATGGCAATTATAGTTTTGTGTAATGTAGGTTTGACATTTATACCCGAGTCTAACAAAGAAAGATTTCAAGAAATAACAAGTACAGACTCTGCAAATTCAAATATTAATAGTGTAAAAAACGCGGGATATTTATTTGCCTCTATAGGAGTTTTATGGTTTTTAATTGGAAAATTTTTTGAAAAGATTTGGTTTACTAATGGAGGAATAACTTTTGTTCTAATCACAATTGCGATTGTGGGGAGTTTAATGCCACCCCAACAAATTGAGCAACTTACTTTTTCACTATCAGATAAGCTCATTCATGCGATGTATTACACAGTTTTGACTTTTTTTTGGCTCCTAAGCACCATAAAACATACGCCCCAAAAATATATCCAAGTTGGTTTGTCTGTTTTCATTTTGGGGTTGGTACTGGAAATCATGCAAGATGTTTTTCCCATTCAACGTGAAATGGATGTTCTAGACGTATTTGCTAATACAGTTGGAATCTTAATTGCCATCTTTACGGCACGCTTTTTGGTGATTGATATATAAGATTACTTTGAATTGCATAAAATTGTTATTTTTACTCACTCCATAATGATCAAGTATGAAACCAAAAAAGAATCCAAAAGCGGATTTAAACAAAAACAGCAGTCTCTATTTTGTCATCGGACTCTGTGTGATTTTGTTTGTGTCATGGCGAGCGATTGAGTGGAAAACCTATGAAGCATCGGACTTGTTATTACAAAAACTCAATGTAGATGACGATGATGAAGAAGAAGTTCCACTAACAGAACAAATTAAAACCCCTCCACCTCCACCTCCACCTCCAGCTCCTGAGATCATCGAGGTTGTTGAAGATGAAGAGGAAGTTGAAGAGACGATTATTGAGTCAACAGAAACCACGCAGGAAGAAATTATCGAAGAGGTTGAAGTTTTGGATGACTTTGATGTTGATGTGCCATTTGCGATTATTGAAGATGTTCCAATTTTTCCAGGGTGTGAACGTGTTGCAAAAGACAAGCGCAGAGATTGCTTTCAAGAGAAAATCCAGCGTCATATCAGTAGAAACTTCCGCTATCCCGAGATTGCTCAAGAAATGGGAATCCAAGGCAGAGTTTATGTGCAATTCGTGATTTCTAAAAATGGAGATATTATTGGAATTCGTACGCGAGGTCCAGATAAAAATCTTGAAAA
>ENA-OSEY01003094-OSEY01003094.1-marine-metagenome-genome-assembly--contig:-NODE-3094-length-10392-cov-2.861367_pt1 | contig 10392 bp, 9 predicted proteins | sample MGYA00248465_ERZ534230 | MGnify/ENA primary metagenome ERZ534230 (study PRJEB26409, sample SAMN06344110) | marine metagenome | isolation source: Sea water from surface | place: Atlantic Ocean:Southern... | reverse complement strand
AATAGAAGAACTAGAGCAAGAGCAACGTCAGTTAATGGAAACCGCCGCAGCTATTCGTAATTCAACGCAATTACAATTAAATATTCTTGGAGAGCGTCAGCAAAAAGAAAAGGCGGCAGCAGAAGCCCAATTAAAAGAAAGCATGGCTACTTCAGTATTCCAGCGTGCATTAGAATATAATAGAAACGAAAAAGAAATGCGCCAACGAGAAGAAGAAGAAAAGGAACGTCGCCGTAAAATAGATTCTGGAATGATAGATTTACAGACAGAAATAACGAAAGAAGAATCGCAAACCTTACATGAAAAACATCCACCACTTCCACCCAGTCCATTTTTAGCTTTTGCTTCAACACAAGCATCAGCAACACCAGTACAAGCACCACAAGCAGAACCTGTTGAAACCAGTTCTGATATCTCTGGAAATGTACAACTAAATGTTACGGATATATCAGGAAACGAGACTGAAACACTACAAGCAGAGGATAGTTCAGCAAGCGAATCAGGATAATTACATTAAAACTAGAATAAAATGTAACAATAATATAAGTAAATAATAATAAAAATAACGAAAGAGGTCTGGACAATTCAATGAATATGTAACCTAGAGTAGACCTTTTTGTGACCATGTGCATTAATTCAAGAGGACTGTTAATAGTTCAATCTCAGGAATTTTTATCAAAGGAAAATTTATGAAAATGTTCTCCACGTTAATCATTCTAGGTCTGATCCCCTTTTTCTCGGGATGTGTCTATGTCAATACCGAGATGCCTGGCAAAGTTCAGTCAGTGACCCAATTCGAATTGAAATCAGGAGATTACCAAGTCATCCAAAGAGTGAATGCCTCCGGAGAGACAACCCTCTGGTTCGGCATGGTGCTTCTTGGAGGAAAAGGTTATCAGGCTCTTCTGGAAGAAGCTGAGGCCGTCGGAGGAGATACCATCATGGACTATTCTTTCGACATGGAACAAACCTCGGTACTTTTGTTTATTTATTCGAGAGTTAAGTGGAAAGCAACCGGAATGGCAGTGAAACTCTCGGATTTTTTACGAAAATGATAAAATTCATGGTCCTGTCAAAAGTCATCATTGTTATAGGTGTCGTCTTATTTTTCTGCGCAGGCTTCAGTTCTGCCAATGACAAAAAGGCTTGGAAGCAGGAGGATTGCAAAAAAATAAGCGACGCCTCAGGGCATTTCCTTGTTGTGTCAGGCTACCTGCTGGAAGAATCTGGTAAGAAAAAAGAGGAAGGCGACCTGAAAGAAATGGAGAAATCATTCATGGGAGCCGTTCATTTCTCTGAAATGGCTGCGAATTATGCAAAAACTTATCAAGTCTTCTGCCAATCCAAACAGGAAAATAACAAAGATGATTAGGACATCATCCTGATTTTATATGGACATATTAGTTGCGCTTCAATTCTTAAGGAAACGAACTTATGAAGAATAAAAAATGGTATTTACCAATGTTGTTGCTGGCCATGACTATGGGCTATAGCAGTTTGAAAGCATGCCATGAAGGTGATTTTGGGGCCCTGAACAAGGGACATTACAAATGGGGGAAAAATGCGGGTATATTTCAGTACACGGAAAACATCACCATATTGACCAGTACAAGCACCTCCTGTGATCTCTACACAGCCTACCTTGAGACTCAGTACGACATCATTCAGGAGCAGGTCGCACAGGGAAAGGGGCCCCAACTCGACGCCTTGGCTCACTACTCCGGATGCGAAAAGCAGGCAGTTCCCTCATTCCGAAAAACCTTGTATGCGAATTATGACGCACTGTTCGGTTCAAACCAGGATGCAGGAATCCTTCGAAACCAGATCCTCGGGCTCATCGAAACCACTCCCTCGCTCAGTGACTCATGCAGCATTGAACTGATTCCTGAATCACAAAAAGCACCAAGCTGACAATTCACTTTATTTTTAAGACATCAATCAAAAAATTACCATGTACACCAAACAGGTCCTTTTCATTGTTTCGCTGATTATTCTGGTTGCTATGTTCAACACGGCATGGGCATGCCATGAGTCTGATACGGGTTTAAGAGGTCATAATCCTGATTTGAGGTTTGCGGGAATCAGTGTCGTCACCGAAGCAGCGTTTGCCTTAACATCAACCACAAGCGGTTGTGATCACTACACCTATTTCATTCAACAAAGTTATCATCAGATTGCAGAAAATGCCGCAAAGGGCGAGGGAGAATATCTGGAAGCCTTTGCCCACTTTCGCGGTTGCCCCTCAGAAAGTCTGGGTTCGTTCAAAGTTGTAATCAGGTCAAACTATCAAAAACTTTTTCTGGAAACTGATCCACTAGGGAAGTCTTTTCCAAAAAGATTTGAAATGGTCCTAAAAGATCACCCTCTACTCCGACTGGAATGCGGCACCTTTTCAAACTCAAGTTTGTCCTAAGTATCGACATTGAATTCACCAAAACTAAAGATCGTTACGATTTGATAAATTTTTTATGTTTTTTTCATTTCATTTTCTGCTTAAAGTTCATTCTTTTGATCATTTCATAAAATGTTGAAGGAAAATTGTTTAATTCTGGAAATTCCCCGAACTGTCATCCCGTTTCCTTAAAATTGAAGCATCTCCTTGTTTCTCCAATTGCCCTCTTTTTTGGAGTACTCATCCTTTTGGAAGAAGCAAAGGCCCTGGAACTTTATTCCATCGTTTATTCAGAATGCCGGCATCATACCGGGCTGATCCTCGATGTGGAGGAAGCGCATCTGCTGTTGCTGGACACAAAGGGCGAATTCCGGAAGTTGCCCCGGCAGGCGATTGAAACGATCCTGGTCTACAACACCGTCGAGAACCCCCTTTCCGGAATTGATTTAAGGCACGAGCATGTGGTGCTTCCCCGCAAGGTAACCATCCAGGGAGAGCCTGATTTTCATTTCACAGGCTGGCCGATCCGCTTTCTTGAAGACCTGATCGTCTTTTATGACATCCAGGGCAAATCCCACCTGGTCAATGTGGAACAGGTCAAACGCTTCGAATCCGCATCGGATTTGAACCGGGAAAAGCCGATCACCCTCAATCACAGTTCCTTTGACTTTGGCTTCGGCAGCAACATGCCCCGATGCAAATCTTTAGACGAATCCGAGCCCGGCAGGGTGCAGCCCACCCGGATGCTGAGTGACCGTATCAGCATCTCGAAATTCCTCGCGGTTTATCAGAAAGGTTTTGATCAATTGGACCGTTTCGAAAGCCGAACAGGGTATTATGCGCGGCCTTATCTTTATGACACTCAGACCAAACTCGCGCTGGTAATCCAGAATGACCAATACCAGGCTGAAATTCCCCAGGGCCTTCCTCTCAATTTTCAATGGTCCACCGGACGGAATTTTGGTCCCCAGGGCAAACTCACATTGGGACTGAGCGATGTCTCCACCATTCCAAACATGGAACCCGTTTTCGCAGTTCAGTTTTCCGGCAAGTATCATTTTCTTTCCCTTCAATACGCAGGAAATATTTCCGCATTCTCATACGGTGAGGATTTTCTGATCAACAACCGGAGTTTCTACACTTCCTTTTTTTCCAAATACAATCCGGAGCAATCCCTGGTTTTTCCACATTTCAACCAGAACACGATGACCGGTTTCGACCTGGGCCCCTATTCTTTGGCAGGAGGACTTTTCTACCCCGTGATGGCGGTCCAGGGCAACGAGATTTTCAGGGAAATTCTAAGTGAAAAGTTTTCTCCCATCGGGGTTTTCAAATACACGACCGATGAAACCCGGACCGAGGCCATTTTCTCCATGATCAACCTGGAATCCTCCAACCCTTCCAGAAAGAACATCAGACTGATCCTTGCCGAGGAAATGTCGAACCAGGTCAACCTCTCCCAAGCGTCTTCGAGTCTGATTGATCAAATTGAATCCTTCGATCTCGATTCATCCTTCTTGAGAATCAATTATGAACAGGCGCTCAGGGACGATCTGGTTCTTGGAATGAGTGAAGTTTTACTTCAGGGACGTTATCAGGAACGTCTGCAGGGTGAGGATTACCGCCTGAACTTTCAGCATCTGGTGACTTCGGTGAAGATGGACCAGGTTTTTGGGGATTATGTTGCGCTGAAAGCACGTCTTAATTATTTCATCAGGCAGTACGGTTCAGAAACAATGACTGGTTCGGACGAATCCTCAGACAACCAATTTTCGTTCTCCCTCGCGATCGAATTTTTCCTCTAGGCAGATGAAGTCTTTCTTCTTATTGATATTCGGGTTGGTGCTTCCCTTGGGGCTAAGTGCGGTCAATATTAGTTCTGTTTATTTTTCTTCCTGTAACCGTGAAAACGGCGTGATCATCCATGTCGATGAAAACCGGGTTCAAATGCTTGGCTTGGACGGAGCCATCCTCGATATCCCACGTTATGAAATCATCTACATGAGTTATTATCCCCTCGGTGAAGCTTTGAAGGTTCCCGAAATGAAAGAACCGACGGAGTCGAAACTTTACACCATCAAAACCCTCCATAACGGGGAAGTGGTGGATTTGGTGAGCGGTTGGCTGATCGATCACTCGGATGACCGGTTTTCGTTTTTGTCGCTGACGGGAGTCGAGCAGGTTGTGGATGCGGAAGACATTTGGGATCTCGAGGAAGGACAACCATGCAGGGGTGAATGCCCCGCCCGGGAAAACAAACCTGCAGAATTGGAAGCTTCCCATTTGCAGCTCTCAAGAAATCAATACGATCTCGTTCATGCCTACCCTTTTCAGGATTGCAACCACGAATCCGATCACCCCCAGACTGAGGGAAAGTCATTGCCCAAGCTCTTTCCCCAGTACCTGCTTTCCGACAGGCTGTTGATCAAGACTGAACTGGACCGGTTACAGGAGGGCTATGACCGTTTGAGTCAGTTTGAGGAAAACAAAAAGTTCTACCCGGTTCCCACTTTTTACAGCAACGATACCGAGCTGGGATTCTGGGTGAATGCCGGCAGCCGTTACGGGTCATCAAAAAACCGCAACAACAGTTTCATCCCATTCATCCGAAGCGAGCTGAACGAAGGCCCTTTCGGATTCCAGCGTGTCTTCCTGACAGGTGTCGCGCCAATGAAAAACGGAATCCATGAAGAACCGCAGTTCCAGGCAACCTACAGCATGAAATCGAGCTACGTTCATTTTGATATCATCATCGATGCCTCGAGGTTCAACATCGGCCAGGAAAAATATAAGTGGGCATCCGATGAAATGGAAACCCAGGATGATCGGGAAAACGAAATCTTTTCTGTCTCAGGAGGGTTTGACTATGGTTCATGGGCTCTGGACATGACGATCATGCAGAACATTTATTACGCGATCCGGCACGGGGATCTCTTTCACCGGGATGATATCGAGAAAGCCGGGCGATACGGCATCTTCTATCGTGACCGGTATACCCTTGTACAGTTCTACATGGGGGGAGGCAGCGACATGAAGCCTGAACTGATTCCCCTTAAGGATTCTGCATCCGCCTGGGAACAGGCCTATATTGAGGAATACAACAATTATCTGAAGAGCATCCCGGATTTCTACACCAAACTGGGATGGTACCGTCTGAATGTTGACTTGCTCCAATTCACCTCACTGCTTCCCAAATATTCCTTCATATGGCGGGATTTGAAATTTCGCAGGGAGAATGATGAGCTCAATCAATCCGGCGGATTCAGCTATTCCAGCCAATCCATGACCCATGTGATTTATCTGGATTATTCTCTGGACGAAGACCTGAAACTGAAAGGCTATCTTTCTGTGGAAAGCGTCCGAAGAGAATATGAATCTGAATCCGATGAAGGCAGTCACTCGAAAAATTATCCTAAAGCAGGATTGTCTGCAGCGTTCCTATTCTAAGTAAACTCCTTTTGCAATAAGGTTTCGGGAAAGCCGTCAACCCGTTCAGTGGTCTCCCACTCCCATCCTAAAACTTTACAAACCGTCTCTTAACGCCTTTTTGTCATTCATCGAGTTAGATTGATTTTTATTCCAAAAATCCCAAACATGTGAAGCCGATACAGAGAAGAACTACCCCATGACGTCAATACGATTGATCTCCTCCATCACTTCACGAAAACACTGGCTGCTGAGTTTGTTGTTTTTTGTGTTTTTTAACATGGAGGGCTTGGCCTCTCCAGCAAGCGATGGACGATTTACGGCCCGTTCCCTACGCCAAGGGATTTTGGACTCTGATCTCCCGAACCAACAAACAGGAAGGCCTTTGGTTCCGGACCAATTCTATGCCTCCGATCAAGACCAGCTGATATCACCGGTTTCGAGAAAAAAACTCCGTTTGAAACTGAAACTCCATGGACGTCTCTATGCCCAGGCTGAAGAGGCTTCCACAGAAGATCCCGATGACGGTGATTCCTTGGATGAGGAATTCGAGGAAGAATTTGAAGAGGAGTTTGAAGAGGAATTCGGAGATGAGGAAACCGCAGAAGTCTATGATCCCCTTGAGGGATACAACCGCTGGATGCACGGGTTCAACGATTGGTTTTACATCAACGTCGGTTTTCCGGTAGCCCGAGGATACCGTTGGGTGGTTCCGGAAGGCGGCAGGCTGGCAATCAAACGGTTTTTCCATAATTTGATTTTTCCGGTCCGTTTCGTCAACAACCTGTTCCAGCTCAAAATCCTCAACACCGGGGAAGAAACCCTGCGTTTTACCATCAACTCCACCGTGGGGTTACTGGGTTTTTTCGACCCGGCAAAAAGCTGGTTCGGCCTCGAAGCCCATGATGAGGATTTTGGACAGACCCTGGGGCATTACGGGGTTGGAGGAGGCATCCCGATCGTCCTTCCTTTTCTCGGGCATTCCAATCTCAGGGACACCTTCAGTCTCTACCCCGATTACCAACTGGACCCGCTTCATGGAGGAAGTTACCCGAATCAGGCCCTCAATCGCGGAACAACCATTTATCGTCCGGACACGTATCAGGAGCTTGGCGTCACCATCTTCGAATACGTTAACGAGTATTCCTTTCGGGTTGAGGAGTATGAAGCCTTCCGCAAGGATGCCATTGATTTTTACCTGTTCCTGAGAGATGGTACGGAGCAGGCTCGTAACCAGGAAATTAAGGAGTGAAGATGCATTATCTGAAATCGTTTGTCATGACCCTCAGCCTATTCGTGCTGACCGTTCCCGTCATTCACGCAGGAGATGTCGAAGACATCAACAGCATGGTCAAAAAGAAGGTCGCGGTGATCTTCGACCTGCTCGGGAAACAAGACATCGAAAAAAACGAGAGGAATGAAAAAATCGTTGGAGAACTGAATGAAATCATGGATTTCCAGCTCGCTGCCTACCTTAGTCTGGGCAAGCACTGGAAAAAAATCAGCAAAACGCAGAAAAAAGAATTCGTAGAAACCTTTCAGCAGTACATCAATAACTACATTGTTGAAAAAATCGACCTTTACACCAACCAGAAAATCGATATCGGTGATTCAAAAATTGTTAAAAAAGGAAGAGCGGAACTTGAAATCGGTATCCTCTCCGGGGGTGAAACCCTACAGGTCAATTTCAAATTGCGGAAAAACAAAAAGAAGGAATGGCGGGTTTATGATGTGGATATCGAAGGGGTCAGCCTGATCACCACTTTCCGCTCCCAATTTTCCGGAGTCTTGAAAAACAGTTCCTTTGAAGAGTTGCTGGAGAAACTCAAAAATCCAACCGAACAAAGCTGATGCTGCTCAGAAGTTTTTACGACCAGATCATCCTCAAGTATTCGAAGACGGTCCTTTTACTGATCCTGCTCGGAGTGGCGTTTCTCGGATATGAGGCGCGCAAGCTGGAAATCGATGCCTCCTCCGAGACCCTGTTGCTGGAAGATGACAAGGACCTGGAATACACACGGTTGATCAATCAGCGTTATTACACCCCTGACTTCCTGGTGGTCAGTTACACTCCGAGCGGGGATCTCTTGTCGGACCGTGTTTTGGAAACGGTCCGTAATCTCAGCAAGGACCTGGAACAACTGGAGAGGGTCGAATCCGTGACTTCGATCCTCAACGTCCCCCTCCTGGAAAGCCCGCCCAAGCCGATTGCGGAATTATTAGAAGACGTACCGACCCTCGAATCTCCGGGAATCGATAAAGAACTGGCAAAGCAGGAATTCCTCAACAGCCCGATTTACCAGGACAATCTGGTCAGTGAAGACTTCAAAACCACCGCACTGCTCGTCAACCTCCATGATGATGAGCGTAACCGTGAACTCAGAGAAGCCCGGGACGCTCTCCGCAGCAAGGAAAAAGACGGAACACTGACTGCCGAAGAAGCCAGGGAATTTGAGCAGGTCCAGGTCGATTACAAGGCCCACCGCGACATGATGCGCGCAGTGGAAAGTAAAAACATCGCCCAGGTCCGCGCCATCCTCGAAAAATACCGGGGAGAGGACGAGCTTTTTCTCGGCGGATTGACGATGATCGCCGATGATCTGGTGACTTTCATCAAGAACGACCTGCAGATTTTCGGAGTCGGAGTCCTGATTTTCCTGGTGGTTACCCTTTCATTCATTTTCAGGCAACTGCGCTGGGTCATTCTGCCGGTGCTGACCTGTTCCTTTTCGGTCATTGCAACCACCGGACTGCTCGGGATGTTCGGCTGGGAAGTCACCGTCATTTCCTCAAATTTCATTTCGCTCCAGTTGATCATCACGATGGCAATCACGATCCATCTGATTGTCCGTTATCGTGAATTGGCCAGAACCCAACCGGATAAAAACCAGCATGACCTGGTTCTGGACACGGTGGTTTTCATGGCGATGCCCTGCCTTTACGCGGTGCTCACCACGATTGCCGGATTCAGTTCGCTGATCCTTTCCGGGATCCTCCCGGTGATCAATTTCGGCTGGATGATGAGCGCCGGGGTTTCCGTTTCCCTGCTGATGACCTTTCTCCTCTTTCCGGCATTACAGCTTCAGTTCAACAAGCTGATGCCGAACCTTTCCTTTGAGAACCGTTTCTCCCTGACCCTGGTCTTCTCACGTTTCACCGACCGTTATGGAAACGGAATCCTCTGGTTCAGCGCCCTGCTGCTGATCATCAGTATGATCGGCGGGACCCGACTGATGGTGGAAAACAGCTTCATCGACTACTTCAAGGAGTCCACCGAAATCTACCAGGGACTCAAGGTCATTGACCAGAAATTGGGAGGAACCACCACCCTCGACGTCGTCCTCAATTTTGAAGATGACGAGGAACCCGAGGAAGTTTCCGAGGAACCAGCAAACCCGGATGCTGACGAAGAAGAAAGCGAGGAGTTCGAGGATTTCAGCGAATTCGAAGAAGAAATCGAAGCCGAGGAAGGCGGGGCACAATACTGGTTCACCAGTTACCGCATGGAACAACTCGAGGCGCTCCATAATTACCTCGATGAAATTCCGGAAACCGGGAAAGTGCTCTCCCTCGCCACCCTGCTCAAAGTGGGAAGGACGATCAACGACGGAAAGCCCCTTGACAACTTCATGCTGGCACTCGTTTACAACGAACTGCCCGAGGAGTTCCGAAAAATCATTCTCACCCCCTACGTCTCGGTTGAGGAAAACCAGGCCAGGGTTTCGGTTCGCATCCGGGATTCCCAACCCGACCTGCGAAGAAACGAACTGATCAAAAAAATCCGCAGGGAACTCAAGGAAAAACTTGAATTTCCCGAGGAACGCACCCGTCTTGCAAGCCTGCTGATTCTCTACAACAACATGCTGCAGAGCCTCTTCAACTCCCAGATCAAGACCCTGGGAGCCGTGGTGGTGGTGCTTTTTGTGATGTTCCTGATTCTCTTCCGCTCGATTACGATTTCATTGATCGGGTTGTTCCCGAACCTGCTTTCCATCGGTTCAGTCCTGGGCTTCATGGGCTGGGCCGGGATCCCCCTCGATTTGATGACGATCACCATTGCTGCCATCAGCATGGGTATCGCGGTCGATAACACGATCCATTACATTTACCGGTTCAAGCATGAATTCCAGACTGACAGGAATTATACCGAGACCATGCACCGCGCCCACAGCAGCATCGGGTATGCGATGTATTACACCTCGATCACCGTCATCATCGGTTTCTCGATTCTGGTGCTTTCCAACTTCATCCCGAGTATATATTTCGGTCTGTTGACCGGCATGGCGATGTTCATCGCCCTCTTTGCCGCCCTGACCCTCCTTCCCCAACTGATCAAGGTCATCAAACCCTTTGGACCGGAAAAGGCTTCTGCCTGATACACACAATCCCGGAAGGATTTAAATGCTTCCGGGAAGGCAGGAAGATTTTTTTGAAGTTTGGTTTTTCCGGAATTTGAATCACAATCCCGATTTTCCCAAATTCGGGTCACTTGATTAAATTTTTTTTTGAGTGCAAAAAAGTTCTAGATCTCCAAAGACCAATTAAAATTGCTTCCCAAAAGAAATAACAAATGA
>ENA-OSEY01003093-OSEY01003093.1-marine-metagenome-genome-assembly--contig:-NODE-3093-length-10396-cov-6.014439_pt1 | contig 10396 bp, 8 predicted proteins | sample MGYA00248465_ERZ534230 | MGnify/ENA primary metagenome ERZ534230 (study PRJEB26409, sample SAMN06344110) | marine metagenome | isolation source: Sea water from surface | place: Atlantic Ocean:Southern... | reverse complement strand
AAATTATGATAAGAGACATGGTTACAGGGGGCCAATAGCAAATAATTCAAATGAAGACTGGCACTTAACATACTTAGATCAGAAAAAACCTTACAATTTTTTAATTGCTAAAGTTAATAATATTGATGAATTTGAAAATAAAGCGAACATCGAAGTACTTTCAAATAAAAAAAAAGTACCAGGAATTTTAACAAATTTTAAATGGGCAAGAAAAAGTTTATCAAACGGATATGTTGGACCTGAGGTTAACAAAGTAAGTGATTTATTAAGGGTTGGTGACATAATTTATGTTTCACAAAATAAAAAAAGTTCCTTCAATCTAGAACAAGTTCCAAAAATTAATGGTGGAATTGTTGTTATGGATCCTTATACGGGAAGAGTATTTGCCTTATCAGGAGGCTTTGATTTTAATTTAAGTAAGTTTAATCGAGCAATCCAAGCTAAAAGACAACCCGGTTCATCCTTTAAGCCATTTGTTTATATGTCTGCATTAGAAAATGGGTTACAGCCAAATAGTTTAATATTAGACGCGCCATTCGTAGTAGACCAAGGTGCAGAATTAGGAAAATGGAAACCTGAAAACTATGGGAAGAAATTTTATGGTCCATCAACTTTAAGAATGGGTCTTGAGAAATCAAGAAATCTTATGACTGTGAGAATTTCTCAGGACTTAGGTTTAAAAAAGATTACTAAAATTTCTAAAGAGCTTGGAATATATGAAAATCCAAACGAATTACTATCAATTTCCTTAGGATCTGCTGAGACTACATTGCTAAAATTAACAAGTGCATATTGTTCATTTGTAAATGGTGGAAAATTAATAGAACCAAAGCTTATAGATAGAATTCAAGATAGTGAAGGAAACACAATATATAAAACTGAGGTAAGAAAATGTAAAAATTGTGAAGATGTATCTATACAGAGTAATGATGTTCCTGAAATTAAAGATGACTCCAAACAAATTTTCTCACCCCAGACTGCTTATCAAATTACTTCAATTTTAGAGGGAGCAACTAAAACCGGTACAGCAAAAAAATTAAGAGATTTAAAAATGGATCTTGCTGGAAAAACTGGAACAACAAACAAAAATACAGACACTTGGTTCATAGGTTTTACGTCAGATTTAGTAATAGGTGTTTATGTTGGTTATGATGAACCAAAATCACTTGGAAAATTTGAAACTGGAGCTAAAACAGCAATGCCAATATTTAAAAGTTTTATTAAATCAGCTTTAAAAAAAGAAAATACGAGACCATTTAAAGTACCTGAAAACATTACTATGATGGTTGTTGATTCTAAAACTGGAAAAAAAGTAAGCTTTGCTTCTAAGAAAACATTAATAGAGTCTTTTAAGAGCAATAAAGTTCTAGAAAAAACTAATATTTCCAAAAAAATTAATAATAGATTTAACAATAATAATATATTAAGGTTTTATTAATGAGTGAAGAATTCTTTCAAAATGTGACTGAAGTCAACAAAGTTAATCAAAGAATAAAGGAGTATCTTTGAAAAGCACGACTTTGAAAAAAAAATAGAAAATTATAATAACTTAATTTTATCGGAAAATTTCTGGAAGGATAAATCTGAAGCTCAAAAAGTTCTTAAAGAAAAAAAATTCCATGAAACTTTAATAAATTCTTATACAGAAACTACCAAATATTTAAAAGAGTTAGAGGAATTTTATAATTTAGCTTTAGAGGAAAATAATAAGAACTTAATTCAAGAAACATTAGAAAATATTAAAAACCTTAAAAATACAGTTAAGAAAAATGAGATTAAATGTTTTCTTTCAAAAGAAACTGATAGCAATGATTGTTTTTTAGAAATTCATGCTGGTGCTGGAGGAACAGAAAGTCAAGACTGGGCAGAGATGCTTAGAAGAATGTATATGAAATGGGCTCAGTCAAAAGAATTTAAAAACCATATTATTAGTGAACATAAAGGTGATGAAGCAGGTCTCAAATCATCAACAATAAAAATATCTGGCGATTATGTTTTTGGATGGCTCAAAACAGAGTCTGGAATTCATAGATTAGTAAGAATATCGCCTTTTGACTCCGGTGCTAGAAGGCATACAAGTTTTGCAAGTGTTTGGGTTTATCCTGTAGTTGATGAGAATATTGATGTTGAAATTTTAGAAAAAGACCTAAGAATTGATACATACAGATCTAGTGGAGCGGGTGGACAGCACGTAAATACTACTGACAGCGCGGTCAGGATTACGCATCTTCCAACCAAAATAGTCGTACAGTGTCAAAATGAAAGATCTCAGCATAAAAATAAAGAAACTTGTATGCAAATGCTTAAAGCAAGATTATATAATTTTGAATTGGAAAAGAGAGAAAAAGAAAACGAAAACAAACAAGACTCTAAAAAAGACATAGGGTGGGGTCATCAAATAAGATCATATGTCTTGCACCCATATCGATTAGTTAAAGACAATAGGACTAGTCATGAATCAAGTGATCCACAAAAGATATTAGACGGAGATATAGATAGCTTTTTAGAAAACTCTCTATTTAAACTAGATGCTTAAAAAACTTTCTCAAATATTACTTATTATAATTTTCTTAATAATTTCGTTTTGTGTTTATCTAAGCGTTTACGGAATAAATACTGATAAGCTTAATGGAATTATCAATGAGAAAATCTCACAGAGAGATAATGATTTCGATATTAAATTAAATAAGATTAAGATTTTTCTAGACATAGGAAGTTTTAAATTAGAGGCCAAAACAAAAAATCCAATCATATTCTATAAAAAAAACAAAATAGAGTTACAAAGTATAAGCACTGCTTTACCTTTGTTATCTATTTTTACTCAAGAAGCAAAAATAGAAAATCTAAAATTTATTACCAAAAAAAATAAGGTAAAAGATTTAATTGAGTTTGGCAGAGGCTTTCAAAATACTCCTCAATTATTCATTTTGAAAAAGATGGTGAAATCTGGAGATATTTCTATAGAAGCTAAGATAAATTTTTCTGAGGACGGCAGCATCTTAAAAGATTATGTAATAGACGGTGATCTTGAAAATGTTAATTTAAGGTTACTAAATAAAGATATTATTGAGAATATTAAATTTGGTTTCATCTTAAAAAATAATGATTACGTCATTTACAATGCCTCATCCTTTTATCAGGATATAAAATTTAAATCAGACGAAATTCGAATAAAAGAAAAAGACAACGCCTTTTTATTTAACGGTAATATTTCCACATCAAAAGATGATCTTAGTCTTAAAACGATATCAAAAATATTCCAATTAGATTTTGAGAGTATTAAAAATGATAAAATTGTATTTTCTTCAAACAATAAGTTTTCTTTTGAGTTAAGTAAAAAGTTTAAATTTTCAAATATTAAAGCAAATTCAAAATTTAATATAGAAAGCTTGGAATACCCGAACTCTAGCTTAAAGGAATTTTTTCCAGGTTACAAAAATGGAGTAAAATTTGAAAATAATGTTGTAAATTTAGATTATCAAAATGGAAATTATAAAATATCAGGAGATAGTAAATTAAATATTAATGAAGATATAGATAGCCTTAGTTATTCAATTGAGAAGAAAAAAGATAAAATTTTTTTTAAAACAGATTTTGAGGTTAAAAGTAATGCATTAAACCTTGGGCTTTTGAATTATACAAAAAAAAAAGATGTTAAAAGTAGTCTTATTGTAGAAGGAGTTGTAAATAAGAATAATTCAGTCTTTCTAAATAAAATAAACTTCGCTGAATCTAAAAATTTAATTAAAGTTAAAAATATCAATTTTAATTCCAAAAAAAAATTAAAAAGGATTGATCAAATTGACATTGATCTCGTAAACAATAATGATCAAATCAGTCAATTGATTATTAAAAGAAAAAAAAACAATTATTCAATAAATAGTAAAATATTTGATGGAACAAAAATCCTTGATAGAATATTATTTTCAAAGAGTGACGGAAACTTTTTTGATGTCTTTGAAAAATTAAACTCTAAAATTACAATAAATTTTAATACCATTTATATTACAAATGAAGATTATTTAACTAATTTCAAAGCAGATATGATCGTTAATAATAATCAAATTAAAGATTTAATTCTATCCTCACAATTTGCAACTAAAGAAGATTTAAAACTTTCAATAAAAACAAATTCAAACAATGAAAGGATAACAGACTTATTTGCAGGTAATGCAAAACCTTTAGTCAAAAAATATGATTTTATAAAAGGTTTTGAGGGTGGCTATTTAAAGTTTGACTCTATTGAAAAAAATAAAGTCTCAAATTCAAATTTAAAAATTTTTGATTTTAAATTAAAAGAAGTACCAGCATTAACAAAATTACTTACTCTTGCTTCTTTGCAAGGTATCGCAGATCTACTGACCGGGGAAGGTATAAGATTTAATGAATTCGAAATGATTTTTAATAATAAAGACGGGCTTATGACGATTGAGGAAATTTATTCTTTAGGACCTTCGATATCTATATTGATGGATGGATATATTCAAAAAGATGATTTGGTAAGTCTAAGGGGTACTCTGGTACCCGCAACAACTGTAAATAAAGTCATAGGCTCAATTCCAGTAATTGGAGATTTGCTTGTTGGCAAAAAAGCAGGAGAGGGTGTTTTTGGAGTTAGTTTTAAGATCAAAGGCTATCCAGATGATTTGAAAACAACGGTAAATCCTATTAAAACTTTAACTCCTAGATTTATTACGAGAACGTTAGAGAAAATAAAAAAATCTAGCCAATAATTTTTATTAAAACGTGATTTTTCTTACCATGAGAAAGTTTTAAAACGTCATCTTCAAAGTCAGATACATTAATTGCTAAATTTTCATCAGTAACTGTAGAGTTATTTATTTTTAAACCAGAATTTTTTATTGTTCTTCTAATCTCACTTTTTGAACTAAACAAATTAGTTTTGATAGAGAGATCAATTATATTTAAACCATTATTAATTTGATCTTTTTTAATTTTTATTACTGGTAACTCATCTCCTGAGCCACCCGCGAATGTTTTTTTTGCTGTCTCTGAAGCTTTAACTGCAGCTGCTTCACCATGCAAAAGAGTAGTAGCCTCATTTGCTAAGAGAGTTTTTAAATCATTGATGTTTTTATCTTTTATACTTTCAATTTCAGAAACATCCTTATCTGTAAACATCTTCAAAAATTTAACAACATCTCTATCATCTGTATTTCTCCAAAATTGCCAGTAGTCATAAGATGACAAAAGTTTTTTATCTAACCAAACAGCTCCCTTTTCAGTTTTCCCCATTTTTGCTCCAGATGCCAAAGTAATTAATGGCGTTGTTAAACCATAAACTTGCTTACTTGAATATCTTTTTACTAACTCTACACCATTCACGATATTACCCCATTGATCAGAACCACCAATTTGCATTAAACAATTTTTAGTTTTGTTAAGTTCTAAAAAATCATATGCTTGTAGTATCATATAGTTAAATTCCATATAGCTTAAAGATTGCTCTCTCTCCAATCTAAGTTTAACGCTATCAAAACTTAGCATTTTATTAATAGTAAAATGTTTTCCGATATCTCTTAAAAACTTTATATAATTTAGTTTACCCAGCCACTTAAAATTGTTTACATAAATAGGACGGGTTTTAGAATTTTTGTTATTTAGAAATATCGAAAAAACTTTCTTAATATTTTTTATGTTCTTTTCGATTTCTTTTTCTGTAAGAATTTTTCTTGTTTCTTCTTTTCCTGAAGGATCACCTATTCTTGTAGTACCTCCTCCGAGCAATATAATTGGTTGATGTCCATGTTTTTGCAACAACCTTAAGCACATAATTTGGAGTAAGCTTCCAACGTGTAAACTTTGAGCAGTACAGTCAAAACCAATATAAGCTCTTATTTTTTTCTTATCCATTAACCCATTAAGGGACTCTAAATTAGTACATTGATTAAAATATTCTCTTTCATTAAACTCTTTAAGGAATGAATTTTTCATTTTTTTATAAAATAAGTCAGTTTCAATATACCTATATTAACTTAATTAAAAAATAAATATTATGTCTAAAAATTACTATAGCCTTGGGTTAATGAGTGGTACATCTGGAGATGGTGTTGATGCATCCTTAATAAGTTCTGACGGAGACACAAATTATAATGTAGAAATCAACAAGTATTTTGAATATGAAAATAACTTAAGTCAAAAAATACACTCACTCAAAGATAAAATTAATAATGTTGCTGATCTTGAAACATATTCCAGTGAACTTAAAGCCTTAGAGAAGGAACTAACTATTTTTCACTCAAAAGTAGTAATGAACATAATTAAAATTACTAATAAGAAATTTGATTTTGTCGGTTTTCATGGTCAAACAATGTTTCACGATCCATCAAAAAAAATTTCAAAACAAATAGGAGATGGTAAACTTTTGTCTCAACTTACTCAGACCACTGTTGTATATAATTTTAGACAAAATGATATTCAGAATGGTGGTGAAGGAGCACCTTTAGCTCCTATTTTTCACAAAACATTAGTAAAAAAGATTAAAATTGAGTTACCAGTTTGTATACTAAATATTGGTGGAATTTCTAATGTAACAATAATAGGTGATTACGAACAAAATCATTTTACAAGTAGAGATTTGGGTCCAGGAAACTGTTTAATTGATGCCTGGGTTAGAAAAAATAAAAAAGGAAATTTTGATAAAGATGGTGCATACGCAGCAATGGGCAAAACAAATGATTTGATGTTAAATCAGGCATTAGATAATTTTGATAATCGACCTGACCAGAATAGACTTTCTTTCGATACCAAAGATTTTGACATAAATTTTTTAAGAGGCGTAAGTTTTGAAGATGGCGCAGCAACTTTAACGGACTTATCAGGGAGAATAATTGGAGCTGGTTTATTTTCTTTATTGAGCGATGTAAGAAATAAATTATTCAAAGTTTTGGTGTCTGGAGGTGGAAGAAAAAATAAAACTTTAATTCAAAGGATAAAATCTAGAACATTGAAAAATTTAGTAATCCAACCTATTGATGACTATGGAATAGATGGAGATTATGTGGAGTCTCAGGCATTTGCATTTTTAGCAATAAGAAGATTCCTAGAATTACCAATATCATTTCCTGATACAACAGGGTGTAAAAGTCCCACCACAGGTGGCGAAGTTGTTAAAAATTTTTAGTAAAGAGCGGACTCTTTTTTAATATATTTATCTAAAACCTTTTTTAAATTCTCTTCAGATTTTGTAAAAAAGTGATTTGCATCAGGCACAGACTCAAACTCAACTTTAATTCCTTTTTGAGATGCGAGCCTTTTATCAAGTTCATTAATATATTCTTTAGGCACCAGCTCATCTTTTTTTCCATAAACCATTAGCCCTGACGTTGGACATGGAGATAAAAAGGAAAAATCATAAACGTTAGGTTGTGGGGATATAGATATAAATCTATTGATTTCAGGACGTCTCATTAGTAATTGCATAGAGATTAAAGATCCAAAAGAAAAACCAGCAACCCAACATTGAGAATTATCAAAATTCTCCCTCTCTAACCAATCAAGTGCAGCTGCAGCATCAGCTAATTCACCTTGACCATTATCAAACTCTCCATCGCTTTTGCCCACTCCTCTAAAATTTACTCTACAAACTGAAAAACCGTTATCCATAAAAGCATGAAAAGTATCTACAACAACTTTATTATTCATCGTGCCACCGTATTGCGGATGAGGTTGAAGAACTAAAGCTATTGGAGATGTAATTTTCTGACTTTTAAAATATTTTGCTTCTAATCTTCCTGCAGGTCCAGGTATGAAGATTTCTAAAATTTTATTTTCCATGTTTGTTAATGATTATTATTCTCACTAAAAAACTTTATTTATCATATTGCAGTGTCAATTTGCGAGTCTTTTTCTTTAATGCAATCTTGACTATTTTAGTCGGGTATATATATAAGTCCCATAAATTGCGGATTATGAAGCTAAATACTAAATCACGATATGCTGTAATGGCACTTGCTGACATGGCAAGGTTTGACGGGAAAAACCCAGTTAGTTTAAGAGATATATCTCTTAGACAAAGTATATCTTTACTTTATTTAGAACAAATTTTTTTAAGATTAAAAAAAAATAATATTGTTAAAAGTGTGAGAGGCACAAATGGTGGTTATATTATATCTAAAAATATTAACGACCTGAAAATTTCAGATATTTTTTATGCTTTGGATGAAAAAGTCAAAACAGTTGGATGTAAGAAAGAATCAAAAAAAGGTTGTAATGGAAAATCTTCAAAATGCCTAACTCACAACTTGTGGGATGAACTTGACTTACATATTAACTCATTTTTTGAGAATAAAAAATTGGGTGATTTAGTAAAGAGAAAAGAAAGCAGAAATTAATGAGAGAAAAAGAACTCGAAAAATTAAAAGATTATAAATACGGATTTTCAACTGATATTGAAAACTTTAAAGCTCCCAAAGGCTTAAATGAAGATGTAATTAAATTTATATCAAATATCAAAAAAGAACCTAAGTGGTTGTTAGACTGGAGATTAAAAGCTTACAATAGAGTAAAAGTTTTAAAAGAACCAAACTGGCAGAAACCAAAATATCCTAAGATTGATTATCAAGACTTATATTATTACTCTGCGCCTAAAAGTTTTAAAGAAAAACCAAAAAGTTTAGATGAATTAGATCCAAAACTTATTGAGACTTACAACAAACTTGGTATTCCGCTGAACGAACAGAAAAGATTAAATGGTATAGCTGTTGATGCAGTGTTTGACTCCGTTTCTGTAGCTACGACTTTTAAAGATACATTAACTGAGAAAGGAATTATTTTTTGTTCTATCTCTGAAGCAATTCAGAAACATCCTGATTTAGTAAAAAAATATTTAGGTTCTGTAATACCCATAACAGATCATTACTTTGCAACATTAAACTCGGCAGTTTTCACCGATGGGTCATTTGTTTATATCCCACCAGGTGTGAGATGCCCGATGGAGCTTTCAACATATTTTAGAATTAATGCTTCTGACACAGGTCAGTTCGAGAGAACTCTTATAATTGCGGACAAAGGAAGTTACGTAAGTTATTTAGAAGGATGTACCGCGCCGATGAGAGATGAAAATCAGTTACACGCTGCAAATGTTGAATTGATTGCATTAGATGATGCAGAAATAAAATATTCAACTGTTCAAAATTGGTATCCCGGAGATAAAGATGGAAAAGGTGGAATTTATAATTTTGTAACCAAAAGAGGTCTATGCAAGGGAAAAAATTCTAAAATTTCTTGGACACAAGTTGAAACTGGATCAGCTATCACGTGGAAGTATCCAAGCTGTATATTGCAAGGGGATAATTCAGTTGGTGAATTTTATTCAATTGCAATTACAAATAATCATCAAAAAGCTGATACAGGTACTAAGATGATACACTTAGGAAAAAACGCTAGAAGCAAAATAATTTCCAAAGGTATTTCAGCCGGTCAGGCAGATAATACCTACAGAGGTTTAGTAGATATATCTAGAAAAGCCTCAAACTCAAGAAATTACACTCAATGCGACTCACTTTTAATGGGAAATAAGTGTGGTGCACATACCGTACCGTATATTAAGAACAAAAATTTTTCTTCTACTGTTGAACACGAAGCTACAACTTCAAAAATTAATGAAGAACAACTTTACTACTGTAACCAAAGAGGTCTTAACCAGGAGGAGGCAGTAAGTTTAATTGTAAATGGTTTTTGTAAAGAAGTCTTACAACAATTACCAATGGAATTTGCCGTCGAGGCGCAAAAACTAGTTGGAATAAGCCTTGAAGGGAGTGTTGGATAATGGGAACAAGATTTCATTTGGCTATTCCTGCTGGAGATTTAGATAAAGCTATAAAATTCTATTGTGATGTCTTGGGATGTGAAAGGGGTAACGCAGAATTTAAATACCCAGACGCTTGGGCAGATATAAATTTTTGGGGAAATGAACTTACACTTCATGCAACTGATCCTGATAAAAAAAACATAAACGAAAGACACAATGTTGATATGGGAAATGTAACAGTACCACATTTTGGTGTGCATTTAACCGCAGATGATTTTGTAAAATTAAAACAAAGATTGGCAGAGCATAAAATAAAGTATATAGATGAACCTTATGTGAGATTCGAGGGAACAGAATTAGAACAGGAAACAATGTTCATTGCAGACCCTTATGGCAATGCAATGGAAATAAAGACAATGAAAAACCCGGAGATGTTATGGAAAATAAACAAATAAATGAACAAATACAAAGCACAATAGATAATAATAATATTGTTCTTTTCATGAAAGGCACACCAGACGCACCACAGTGTGGATTTTCAATGGCAGTCTCAAACATACTTAAAGTTTCAAAAGTAGATTTTATCGGAGTAAATGTTTTAGCAGATGAAAATTTAAGACAAGA
>ENA-OSEY01003092-OSEY01003092.1-marine-metagenome-genome-assembly--contig:-NODE-3092-length-10399-cov-4.072273_pt1 | contig 10399 bp, 5 predicted proteins | sample MGYA00248465_ERZ534230 | MGnify/ENA primary metagenome ERZ534230 (study PRJEB26409, sample SAMN06344110) | marine metagenome | isolation source: Sea water from surface | place: Atlantic Ocean:Southern... | reverse complement strand
AGATACGAAGACTTAAAACGAGATACCAGCTTGCTACCGAATTCAATGGTTTCAGAGATATTCTCTTTACGAAAAGATCAAATAAATCAAATAAGAAGATTTGACGCCATAGAAGGGGATACTTACGTTTATACACTTGATTCAATAGATGAGATCGAATTAGAAGATTCTTCTGAAGAAGATTCTCAGCAAAATGAATTTGCTAAAAGTGCTGTGATAAACATTGAGGACTCCTTATTAATGGAGCAATTGAGATCTAATGCATCTATAAAACTAGGAAATCTCCTCTAGATCACCCATAGCTGTAATATTAAAACCAGCATCAACATAAGTAATTTCTCCAGTTATCCCGCTTGCGAGATCAGAACATAAAAATGAAGCTGTATCACCAACTTCTCTAGCCGTTATGTTTCTTTTCAAGGGAGTTCTTTCTGCATTGTAGGAGAGCATCTTTCTGAAATTTTTAACTCCAGAGGCTGCTAAAGTTCTAACCGGGCCTGCCGAAATGGCATTTACTCTTGTATTTTCCCTTCCTAGACTGTTTGCTAGATATCTAACTGATGATTCAAGAGACGCTTTAGCTAAGCCCATCACATTGTAATTTGGAAGAGTTCTTAAGGCACCAAGATAAGATAAAGTTAATAAAGACGATGATCTGTCTGCCATTAACTCTCTGCTAGCCTTCGCTAAAGCAATAAAACTAAACACACTTATGTCGTGAGCAATTTTAAATCCTTCTCTGGTAGAGGCATCGACAAAGTTTCCATCTAATTCATTACCTGGAGCAAAACCAACGGCATGGACAACTCCATCTAAATGTCCCCACTTATCCTTTATATTTTTAAATGTTTCATTGATTGCAGAATCATCACTGACATCGCATTCTGTCAATAAACTACAATTCCAATTTTCTGCCAAAGCTTCAACGCGCGATTTAAGCTTCTCTGATTGATAAGATAGTGCAATTTCTGCGCCAAAATCGTTCATTGATTCAGCAATACCTGCAGCGATTGAATTTTTATTAGCCACTCCTACAATAAGTATTTTTTTTCCTTTAAGAATTGTCATGATGAATCTTTCTCGCTATTTTGTAGTTTTTTTCCTATAATTGCGGACATTATTACATTTTTAAGGGGTAAAAATGATTTATTTACGTAACTTACTGTTACTGACCGTTTCTTTGTCAGGATTAACTTTTGCAAGTTTTACGTTTGCACAAAGCGATGCTGATCAAGAGGAAGTAGTTGTTACAGGTTCAAGAATTGAAAGACCTGAAATATCTTCTAATGTGCCAGTTACAGTTTTAGATAGAGCTGATATAGAAAGAACAGGTCTATCAAACCTTGGAGATATCTTAAGATCTACTCCATTGGTTCAAGGTTCAGTATCAAATAGTAATACCAGTAATGGTGGAAACGGTACTGTTAAATTTTCTTTAAGAGGGATAGGTACTGCTAGAACTCTTATTTTATTAAACGGAAGAAGACTCCAGCCTATGGGCACAGGTGCTTCATCCTCTCCAGATTTATCTGCAATTCCTTCTGCTATGGTAGAAAGAGTTGAGGTACTTAAAGATGGTGCATCTGCTATATATGGTTCCGATGCAATCGCTGGTGTTGTTAACATCATTACAAGAGATGATTTCGATGGTGCTGAATTAAGCATTCAAGGTGGAGCTTCTCAAGAAGGTGACGACCGAATGGATGAGATGTCATTTGTTGGTGGAGTCCAAGGCGATAGAGGAAGTATTGTTTTCTCAGTATCTATGGCAGAAAAACACGGACTTCTCATGGGTGCCAGAGGAAATTCATTCTATGAAATATATGCTGGTATCGAGAGCTTAGCTGGAACGACTATTCCAGGATCAAACTGTCCTGATGGTTGTGATTTCGGTGGAAGTTCGGCACCTCCATGGACAAGAGTTAACGTTCCAGGTTTTGGATTTGCTACTCTTGGCCCAGAATTTTGGAAAAACGCAGGCATTGATGGAGATAAAGTTGGCCCACAAGCAGGGTTCATAGATCAAAGCGTTGCTCCTGTATACCCAACTCAATCTGACTGGAGAGCATTTGATAGTGATTGGTATAACTACAATCCTCTGAATTGGCTATCATCTCCTCAGAAACGATGGAACGGTACGGTTCACGGAAAACTAAATCTTCCTGACCTTTCAGTCTTCCAAAATACTAAAGTATTTACAGAAGTTATGTATTCAAACATAAAGAGTCAATCAAGAATTGCTCCGCAACCTCTTGCACCATTGGCCTTCTATAGCAAAGCTGCACCTTACTCTCCAGATAATTACTACAACCAAACTTACGGTCCTAAATTTGCTACTTCATACGAAGCGAATGCTGACGGTGAAGGTGGATATGACTTAGTTGGCGGTGAATATGTGGTTAACGCTGATGGCGAAGGTGCTTTTGACATAGTTCGAACACTTGATGCAAACGGTGAGACTATGGAGATTAAAGATTGGAGAAGAAGAATAGTTGAAAGACTAGGAAGATTTGACGATCGTGATGTTCATAACTACAGAGTGTTAGTTGGACTAGAAGGAGAATTTGGTGATTCTGGTTGGAACTGGGATCTAACTTATCACTACGGTAAAAACGATAGTGCTGCTATAGCAAAAGGTTACTTTAACTTAGCTAAAGTTGCACAACAGGTTGGTCCAACATACACAGATGATGCTGGAGTGCTTAGATGTGGAGTTGACAAAGATACAACTATTCCATCTTCTTGTGTTCCATTAAACATATTCGGTGTTAACTCAGTTACCGATGAAATGATTGCCTACAGTAGTGATAATGCAACTGTTGGTGGTTTGAATGAGCAAGAAGTTACTTCAGTTAATTTCAACGGACCGATCGCTGAATACGACGGAGGAACTGTTTACATGGCGGTTGGTTATGAAAGCAGAACTGAATACGGTGAAACTCTTCAAGATTCTTTGATTATTCAAGGACTTCTTACAGATAGAAGTGGTCTTAACACTTCCGGTGCTTATTCACTTGAAGAAGTATATGCTGAGATTATTGTTCCAATATATGAAAGAGCTGAGCTTCAATTTGCAACAAGAAGTTCTGATTACTCTTCATTTGGTACCAATACGACTTCTGAATTTGGATTTGAAGTTTTTGCGACCGATACCTTTACTTTAAGAGGTTCATATTCTGAGGCTTATAGAGCTCCTTCAACTCCTGCTCTTTACGGTGGTCAATTTACGACCTTCCCAGAAGTTACAGATCCTTGTGCGCAAAAAGGAAAAGGAACAGGTGAAACTGCTGCTGAATATGAAGCAAGATTAGCCACTCTTCCTGGTTGTGCCTCAGTTGGAAAAGGTTATATCAATGAGCAAGATCAATCTAATGAGCTTGCCGGTGGTAACCCAGCGTTACAGCCTGAAACTGCTGTTTCATCTACTTTAGGTTTCGTATTTCAACCTACAGATGGTTTAGATTTAACTCTTGATTTCTGGCAAGTTGATATTGAGGAAACCATAAGTACATATGGTCCACAAGTTCTTCTTGATCAATGTGCTCAAACTGGTTTACCTGTCTACTGTGGAAAAATTGAAAGATACGATACTCCACCTGAATTGAAAAACTACATAAAACTTATCACTAACTTAAATGCTAACGTTGGTGAACAGTCTTATAACGGTGTTGATCTTTATATTAATTACGATCACCCAGATACAATCAATGGATGGAATATGTCTCTTGGAAGTTTAATTGCTTACACTGCTAAATACGAAGAAACGATTCTTGGAGTCGCTACTGACTACGCTGGTACGCAAGTAGAAACTAAGTTTGGTTTGATTCCTAACATCAGAGCAAATGGATTTATGACTTGGAGTAAAGATATTTATTCCATCGAATATGCAATTCGATACATTGGTCCTGCTGAAGAGGAAAACTACGGTGGTACTATGTGGGATGTTGATGCAGTTATGTATCATGACATAAGAGCTAGCTTCGATTTTGATCCATTAACTTTGACTTTCGGTGTAAACAACTTGTTTAACACTGAACCACCATTTGTTGATACAGCTTTCAACGGTAACACTTCCATTGAAAACTACGACGTGATGGGTTCTTTTGGATATTTAAGATTAACTCTTAGATTCTAAAAAGAGTCAAAAATAAAAAAAGGCGGTTAAATACCGCCTTTTTTTATATCTCAACGAGATATTTTTTGTCAAATAAGTGACATATTCTTGAATTTAAGTGTAAAATTGCGTTTTTTAATCACATTTGGGGTATAAAAAGTGAAATATTTGAAGTACTTTTTTATCGCATTGGCCATAGGATTTGCGTCAATTGCGTATTCACAAGACACTACAGCAGATTTGACGGCCTCCGTTCAAACATCTTCTGGTGCAGACATTAATAATGCCACAGTATCTGTTACAAACGTAGGTACTGGATTATCTAGATCAGCAGTATCAACTGGCGGTTCAGTTAGATTCGCAGCTCTTCCTCCAGGGGATTACACTGTTTCATCTTCAGCGCCTGCTCTTGATGCTGTATCCTCTACAGTAACACTGTTAGCTGGAGCAAATGCTATATCAATAACTATGACATCTGTGAATGCAGAAGATCTTACTGTTAGAGGTGAAATTGTTAAATCTTATGCATTTGAAGTAACAGAAACTGGAATTAACGTAGACGTGGAAGATTTGTATTCCAAAACTCCACAATTTAATAGCTTAAATAGCATAGTACTTCTTGCCCCAGGTACTACAGAAGGAGATTCTGCTTTTGGTGGATTAGCTTCAATTAACGGTTCATCTTCAGCAGAAAACCAATATTATGTTAATGGATTAAACATAACTAACTTCAGAAACTTTTTGGGATACTCAACTGTTCCTTTTGAATTCTATGACTCAGTAGATGTTAAAACAGGTGGTTATCAAGCTGAGTTCGGTAAAGCTACCGGTGGTGTAATTTATGCAACCACTAAATCCGGTTCAAATGATTTTGAGTTCAAAGTAAAAGCTTTTTACTCGCCTGACGCTTTAAGATGGGATAGTCCAGATACATTTGCTGCAATCAATCAACAAGATCAATATGATGATTTCACTTATAACGTATCTCTAAGTGGAGCGATTGTTCCTGATAGGCTGTTTTATTATGTTTTAGCGCAACCAAGACAGGCAAAAAATATTTATGCAGGTTACCTAGCAGATCAACAATATGTGGATTCATATGACGATACTTTCTACGGAACAAAAATCGATGCATATTTTGATGATAATAATATTTTAGAAATAACTTATTTCTCTGATGCAACAAGAATTGAAACAGATACTTACAACTACGATGACGCCACTTTCACTCGAGGTACCTACATTGGAACTGGTTACAATTTTACTGGTGGTGAAAACACAATCGTTAACTATACTTCGAATATAGATGACAACTGGACTGTTTCCGTGCTTTACGGGAAGAATATAGCTAATAGGACTGCACAAAGTTCTGCAGACACATGTCCTACAGTTTACGAAAGAAGAACCTCAATTACTGGTGGTTCATTTCAACCTAAAGGTTGTTGGGTTAACTGGAACATTGGATCAGGGTCTGACGAAAGGGAAATAGGAAAAGTTACGGCTGAAGTTAGTTTCGATGAGCATGTAATTAAATTTGGTTACGAACAAGAAGCTCTTGTTGCAGTGGACGAAACCACTAACTCAGGAGGAGTTTATTTCTTACTTATGGAAAATGATTATATTGCTGATCATCCTAGAACAACTGGTGGTACTGGTGGTGTAGGTTATACAGCAGCCGGATACACGGATGAAGAGATTGTTAGAAAGAGAACGTACATTTCTGGTGGAACATACAAAATTGATAACAGCGCTCTTTTTGCTCAAGGTAGTTTTAAACTAACTGACCAATGGTTACTTAACGCAGGAATCAGATCAGATAGTTTTGATAACGGTGATGCAGGTGGTTCATCTTTCATTTCACTTGATAACCAAATAGCATACAGAATAGGTGCTACTTACGACGTTAATGGTGACGGTTCTGAAAAATTAGGTTTATTCCTAGGAACTTATTACCTCCCGTTTGCTGCAAATACAAACATCAGAATGGCAGGAGCGGAAACATATATTCAAGAGTACTTTATTCTCGAGGGAATAGATGACTCCAAAGGTGAATTTAGACCAATCTTTGATGAGTCTACTAAGTTCTATCAAGATACTTACTCAACAGGTGCAGTTCCTGATAAAGAAGAATTAGTGGATCAAACCATTGAACCTATGTATGCAACAGAATTTATCGCTACTTACGATTGGATCCAAGACGATTGGAATCTAGGTGTAGCTTTAACTTATAGAGAACTTTCTTCAACAATTGAGGATGTTGCCATCGATGCAGCAATTCTTAAGTACTGTGAAGCAAACGGATATGCTGCTACCAATGACGATGGAACTGGTTGTGCTCAAAACTGGTCAGGGTTCCATCACTATGTTCTTACAAATCCGGGCACAGATTTAGTTTATGAAACAAATGAGCTACCAGGAGAAACTGGTTACAAGGAAGTAAAACTGACTGCAGCTCAATTAAACTATCCTGAAGTTGAAAGGGTTTATCAAGCTTTGGATTTCACATTCTCAAAAGAATGGGATGACATGTACTTCATTGATGGTGTTGTTACTGTCAGCTCAACAAAAGGTAACTATGAAGGTTCAGTTAAGTCAGATAATGGCCAAGATGATGCTGGTATTACTCAAGACTTTGACCAACCTGGATTAACTGATGGTTCATACGGTTTATTGCCTAACCACAGAGACTACAGAATTAGCGTATTTGGCGGATACCAAGCTACTGATAATCTAGTCTTAGGTTTTAACACTTCCTTAACTGCTCCAAGAAAATTTGGTTGTCAGGGTACTCACCCAACCGATGTATTTGCACAAGCTTATGGAGATGCATCATGGTTCTGTGGCGGAGTCATAACACCTAGAGGATCAATTTATGAAAGTGATACTATCTTCCAATTAGACTTTTCGCTTGCATTTGATCTAGGAAGCTCAGGAATTATAAAGGAATCTGCTTTTAAAGTAGATATTTTCAATATTCTTGGACAAGATGGAGTTGACGATACTTATGAATTTGGTGAAAGTGGCGGACCTAGCTCTTATCCTTATCAGTATTATCAATTGCCTACATCTTACCAGTATCCAAGATCTATTAGGTTAGGTATCGAAGCTAAATTTTAATAGCTTATACAAAAAAAAAGGAACCTTTTAGGTTCCTTTTTTTTATAATGTTTATATGAAAAAAATAACTCTCTCACTAATAATTTTTGTGATCCTAGGCTGTTCTAGTCAAGAATCTCTAGATGTTGAATCAGCAAATAAACAAGGAATACTTCTTTTAGATAACGGTACTGAGCCTCAAGGATTAGATCCACATATCGTGACCGGAGTGACTGAGCATAAAATTATTATTGCACTTTTTGAGGGTTTAACTATGCAGAATCCTCAAGGAGAGGGAGTAATCCCAGGTGCAGCTGAATCTTGGACCATATCCGACAACGGTAAGGAATTATTATTTAGAATAAGGGATGATGCCGTTTGGTCAAATGGAGATCCATTAACTGCGGAAGATTTTGTTTATTCCTGGAGAAGAATTCTTACACCCGCTCTTGGTTCAAAATATCCAGATATGCTTTATGCAGTGAAGAACGCTGAAGAATATAATAAAGGTCTTATTAAAAATTTCGATCAGGTTGGTGTTGAAGCGATTGATGAAAAAGTTTTAAAAGTTACTCTCAGGACAAAAACTCCGTTCTTTCTAAAGCAACTAGCTCACTACGCTACTTTTCCAGTTCATCCAAATACTATAGAAAAGTTTGGGGGAATTTCAAATAGAGACAGTCAATGGACCAGACCTGCTAATATGATTTCAAACGGTCCATTTACTCTTACTGAGTGGTCAATTAATAAGGTAATCAAAGTAACTAAAAATGAAAGATATTGGGATAGTGATAATTTAAAACTTAATGGAATACATTTTCTTCCTATCGATAATGAATCTACGGCTGACAGGTATTATAGATCTGGAAAAACTCATAATTTAAATATCATTCAAACAGAAAAAATTTCAAAATATCAAAATGAATTTCCTAATGAATTTAAACTTGAAAAATATTTTGGAACTTATTATTACAGAATAAATACTGACATTGCCCCGTTGAATAATATAAAAGTTAGAAAAGCATTATCCCTTGCTATTGATAGAGATGTTATTGTTGATCGTGTGACAAAAGGTGGACAAAAACCTGCTTATTCATTCACTCCTCCAAGTAAAAACTATTATGATCCGCCAACTTCTCTGCCTCATGATCCTGCATTGGCAAGAAAATTATTAGCAGAAGCAGGCTTCCCAAACGGAAATGGATTTCCCGAGTTTGAACTTTTATACAATACCAATGAGGGTCATCAGAAAATTGCTCAGGCGATTCAACAATTTTGGCTGAAAGAATTAGGAATTAAAGTAACTCTTACTAACGTTGACTGGAAAGTTTACCTTGATAGACAGAGTCAAGGCGAGTTCGAGATTACAAGAGCAGGATGGATTGGTGATTATGTCGATCCAAATTCTTTTCTTGATATGATGGTAACAGATAGGGGTAACAATATGACTGGTTGGTCCAATGCTCAATACGACGATTATTTAATAAAAGCAGCATTTTCTGAGTCTGAGAAGGATAGGATTAATTATTTTACCGAAGCAGAGAAAATATTAATGGATGAATTGCCGATTATTCCAATTTATACTTATACCAGGGTTTATATGTTAAGAGAGGAAGTAAAGGGGTGGTTTCCTAACATGTTAGACACTCATCCTTATCAGTTTATCTCTTTAGAAGATTGACTTTTTTCATCCTTAAAAGAATTCTTACCTACGTTCCGGTGATGTTGGTTGTAATCTCAGCAACATTTTTTATGGTTCATGCTGCTCCTGGAGGGCCTTTTGATGATGATAGAGTTGCATCTCCAGAGATTATTAAGCAATTGAACGAAACCTATAATTTAAACGATCCATTAATATCACAACTAGGCAATTATCTTTTGAATGCTCTACAAGGTGATTTTGGCCCTTCATACAAGTATCCTGGGAGAACTGTTTCGGAATTAATTGCATCTGGATTACCTATAACCGCAGAACTTGCATTTTACTCAGTTCTTTTCGCATTATTATTAGGAATACTTTCTGGAATTATTGCTTCACTTAACCCTGGTAAGTTTCTTGATCATTTTCCTATGAGCGTTTCGATGATAGGTATATGTGTTCCTTCAATTATCCTAGGGCCAATTTTAATTTTAATATTTGGAATTTGGTTAGAAATTCTTCCAGTAAGTGGATGGGGAGAATTTTCTGGTGACAAAATTTTACCTACAATAACTTTAGGATCAGCGTATGCAGCTATTTTTGCTAGGCTTACAAGAGGCGGAATGCTAGAGATTCTCGCTCAGGATTTTATTAGAACTGCACGTGCAAAAGGACTAAACGAAACAAGAGTTGTCTTCTTTCATGCCTTGAGAGGTGGAATTATGCCAACTATTGGTTTTCTTGGACCTGCTATTGCAGGACTTTTTGCCGGCTCATTTGTTGTAGAAACTATTTTTCAAATAAATGGCATTGGTAGATATTATGTCCAAGCCGCTTTCAACAGAGATTACACATTAATTTTAGGCATCTCAGTTTTAATAACTTTTTTTACATTAACATTTGTATTACTTTCAGATATTTTAGCTACTTACCTCAATCCAAGGCTAAGAGAAAAAGGATCAATTAACTGATTATGTTTTTTTTAAGTAATTTTTATAAAAATCATAAGTTAGCTTTTTTTAGTTCTTTTTTTATTTTTGGATTAGTTTTTCTTGCAATAATTACCCCATTCATTACTCCCTACAGTTATTCAGAACAAAATCTTCTGTTGGGTGCAGCACCACCTTCATCAGACTATATGTTAGGAACTGACGTACTTGGCAGAGATCTTTTTACTAGAATGCTCTACGGTAGCAGAGTCTCTTTATTAGTTGGTTTTCTTGCGACATTAGTAGCTCTTACTATAGGCGTTCTATGGGGATCCGTTGCTGGATATTTAGGAGGCAGAGCTGATTCTATTATGATGAGAATAGTTGATATTCTTGATGGATTACCATTTGTCATTTTTCTAATTTTAATATTAGTAATAATAGGGAGAAGCATGACTTTGTTGTTTTTAGCAATAGGTGCATTCGGCTGGTTATCGATGGCAAGGATTGTAAGAGTTCAAGTTCTTGGGCTAAGACGTCAGGACTATGTCTTAGCTGCACAAAGTATGGGAGCCAGCAACTTTAGAATTTTATTCAGACATATCATTCCAAATGTACTCA
>ENA-OSEY01003090-OSEY01003090.1-marine-metagenome-genome-assembly--contig:-NODE-3090-length-10407-cov-8.056631_pt1 | contig 10407 bp, 10 predicted proteins | sample MGYA00248465_ERZ534230 | MGnify/ENA primary metagenome ERZ534230 (study PRJEB26409, sample SAMN06344110) | marine metagenome | isolation source: Sea water from surface | place: Atlantic Ocean:Southern... | reverse complement strand
AGTTTTATACCAATTAATTTTGGAAATTTTAACTCCCATGGCATTCCTGCCATAACATCAACTGCATCTGCTCCTCCCACACCTATGGCAACCATCCCTAATCCACCAGCATTTACGGTATGTGAATCAGTACCAATCATCATGCCTCCAGGAAAAGCGTAATTTTCTAGAATAACTTGATGAATGATTCCTGCTCCTGGTTTCCAAAACCCAATACCATATTTTCTTGATACAGACTCTAAAAAATTAAATACTTCTGAACTAACTTTATTGGCATTCTTAAGATCTTTTTGGGCACCTGATTGAGCTAAAATTAAATGATCACAATGTACAGTTGTTGGAACTGCTACTTTATCCTTTCCAGCTTGCATAAATTGAAGAAGTGCCATCTGAGCTGTAGCATCTTGGCATGTAACACGGTCTGGACCAAAATCGACATAATCTTCACCTCTTTTAAAAACTGTCTTTGATGATTCATCCCAAAGATGAGAGTATAAAATTTTTTCTGCATAAGTTAAAGGTCTACCAACAATTTTTCTTGCATTATCAATCTTAGAAGACATCTTTGCGTACACAGTCTTTATAACATTAATATCAAAAGCCATAAAATTTTTTTCAAAAATAATATAATATTATTTACTCATCTCTATAATTTCCTTAATAATGTCATAATTAGAATCTAATGAGATTCTCTTATCAATCGCAGAAAGGTGGATTTCATTAAAACCTGCATTTTTAAATAATTTAAAATTCTTTGTATTAATGCCTCCACCAGGCATAATTGTAATTTTATCTAGAGCTAAGGAATTTAGGTATTTAAGATTTTTTAAACCTTTTTCTGAGTTTATTTTACTACCAGAACAAAGTATTCTATCAAATTTATTCTCAATTAATTTTTCTAATGATGTTTCTTGCTCCAATAAATAGTCAAAAGCTCTATGAAAGGTTAATTCATATCCATTAGTTGCGCTTCTAAATTCACTTAATAAAGTGTTGCTTAATTTTTTTTTATTATCTAGAAATCCTATAACAAAGCCACTAATATTATAATTTTTAAATTTTTGAATTGATTCAAACATAATATCAAGTTCTATATTATTGAAAATAAAATCTCCACCTCTTGGCCTAATTAAGACATTAATTGGAATTTTTGATACTTCCAAAGATTTTTCAAAAAATTCAATATTTGGAGTAACGCCTCCAAGATGATAATTTTCGCACAACTCTACTCTATTTGCGCCAGCATCTTGAGCATTCACAATTGAACTTAAGCTTGTTGTACATATTTCGATTATCATAATTTGACTACTATAAAGAAGTGTGTCTAATTTTTATTAGTAAATAATTATATTGATATTTAACATAAGAAATGTTTATTGCTAACTCTATTTAAATATAATTGTTTTTAATAAATTTAAGTGGTTTATGGAAATTAAGAAGTCTAAAGAAAAGTATGATGTAATTATTGTTGGTTCTGGAGCAGCTGGAGGAATAACTACTAAAATTTTAACTGATGCAGGACTTAAGGTTGCTCTTATTGAAGCAGGGCCTTATTTTGACCCAGCAGACCCTGAACAACAAACTCAATTTAAACCAACCTGGGCATCTCCAAGAAGAGGATCATCTGTAACAAGAAGATTTGGAGACTTTCATATGTCATATGGAGACTGGAAAGTTGATGGTGAGCCATACTCATCTAAAGAAGATACTGACTTTATGTGGTGGAGATCGAGGATGTTGGGTGGTAGGACAAATCACTGGGGTAGAATTGCCTCGAGACTTGGCCCAAAAGATTTTAAATGCAAAGATTTTTATGATTTAGATGAAAATTGGCCAATAACTTATGAAGATATTAAACCATATTACGATAAACTTGACAAATTAATTGGTGTTTTTGGGACTAAAGAAAACCTTCCAAATGATCCAGACGGATTTTTTCTACCACCGCCTAAGCCTAGATTACATGAGTTGTATTATATAAAGGGTGCAAAAAAATCCGGAATAAATGTAATACCTTCTAGATTATCCGTTCTTACAAAGAGGATAAACAACCAAAGAGGAATATGTATGTTTTGTGGTCAATGTGAACGATCATGTTCTGTATATGCATGTTTCTCCTCAAGTTCAAGTCTAGTAATTCCTTCATTAAAGGGAGGACTTGTTGATCTTTATACTGATTCAATGGTAAGAAAAGTGAACACGGATAAAAATGGTATTGCAACTGGCGTTTCTTTTATTAATAAGAAGAACGGTAAAGAATACTCCATAAAATCTAAAGTGGTAGTTCTAGGTGCATCATCCTGTAGTAGTGCAAGAATCTTACTAAATTCGAAGAGTAATGAGCATCCTAATGGACTTGGAAACAGTAGCGGTTTAATTGGAAAATATCTACAGGACACCGTTGGGACATCAAAACAGATATTTGTACCTGAGTTAATGAATAGGAAAACCTACAATGAGGATGGGGTTGGTGGTGCTCATGTATACACTCCATGGTGGCTGCATGATAAAAAACTGGATTTTCCAATTGGATATCATATTGAAACTTCATATAGAAATTTAGGGATGCCACAGTTTGGTATAGGTGGTTATATACCTAATGATTTTAATAAGTTTTTTGGATTAAGAGTTGGTGGTTACGGTGAACAGATTAGAAAGGATGTTAAGAAGTATTGGGGTTCAACAATTGCTCTCGAATCAAGAGGTGGTGCTATTCCAGATATTAACAACTATTGCGAAATAGATGGTAATAAAAAAGATAAGTATGGAATCCCTGTATTAAAATTTAATTATAAATGGGCTGATACAGAATATAATCAAGCCAAACATGCTCAAGATATCTACGAAGAATTGGCTCACAATATGAACGGTATAATGATAGGAGATAAACCTGGTAAAGACCAGAATTACGGAATTTCTACGCCTGGATCAATTATTCATGAGGTTGGAACAACAAGAATGGGTAATAATCCAAACACATCTGTAGTTAATAAATATGAACGTCTCCATGATGTTGATAATGTATATGTTGTAGATGCTGGTCCATTTGTATTCAAAGGAGATAAAAATCCAACATGGACTATTATGGCTTTAGCATGGCGAACATCAGACCACATAATTTCAGAACTAAAAAAACAGAATTTATAATGAAAAGAAGGGACAGTATTAAAACAATTATTTTGAGTAGCATAGGTGCCTCACTAACATTAGAAGGCTGTATATCTCCATTAAATGAAAATGTTTCAGAAAAAATATGGGAGTATAGATATGGTAGAACTCCCTATGAAAAAGATAGAGATAAGAAGTTTCTTAATGCTCAATTTTTTAACAATTCAGAGTTAAGAACAATTGAAAGAATAGCAAATATAATTATTCCTCCTAATGAATTCGGAAATATTAATGATGCTGGTGTTGTTGAAATGATTGAGTTTATTGCAAAAGACTGGAGTACTCCGGCACACAATAACTATGGAGAAAATGTGTTGAGAAAAGGACTAATAGTCTTAGATAACCTATTTGAAAATAAATTCAATAATAAATTAACTGATTGTTCAGATGATCAAATCAAGTCAATCTTCGATATTATTTCATACAACGATGGCATTGAGGAAGACTTTGAGCAAGCTGCAAGTTTCTTCGCTACCTACAGATACATGGTTGTAACTGGATGGTTTACATCAGAGGTTGGAATGCGAGATCTTGGATATAAGGGAAACATACCTAATGTATGGGACGGAGTTCCTGAAGATGTCCTAAAAGATCATGATGTATCATATGATGAAGAGTGGATCGCAAAGTGTGTTGATCAATCTAAAAGAAATGAAACTGCTGTTTGGGATGAAGACGGCAATCTTCTTACCTGATAAAATAACAAACCTGTATTAGAGTGAGTATTGCGTAAACTCCAAAAAACAGGATTAAGGCTAATTAAATATTCAAGGATCTATTCAAGATAGCTTGCTTTAGCATTTAAACTCACCTTTCTTAATTAATACTCGTTGAGTTTACCAAGAATCACTAATACAGGTTATCATAAATTTAAGAATTTAAATGGATTTATCAATATCATCAATGATTTTTAAGATCATTTTTTCAACTTCACTCTCAGAATCAATAGATTTTGACTTATTCTGAAGATTTTTTGCTGCAAATTGGATACAGCACATAGCAAGAAGGTCTTGTTTATCTCTAACTGAATAGTTTTGTTCTAAATTTTTAATTGTTTTTTCAATAATCTTTGCAGCTTCACGAAAATAAAACTCTTGAGATCTTTGAACTGTAAGGGGATAAATTCTATCACCAATATTTAATTTAATTTTAATATTCTCCTCCATAATATTTATATGGATATTCTTTCAATGCAGTAATCTATTTCCTTAATCAAATAATCAATTTTATTTTTAAAATATTGCTTATCACTATCATCGTTATTTATAGCTGATACAATTTTAAGTTGTTTCTCTTTTGCCTGAATTATTTTAATTTTGGTTTCGAGATCTTTATTGATTTTAATTAAATTTTCATTTTTTGATTCTAGTGACTTGTTCAATAGTTTGGTTTCATCTAGCTTATTTAGAAGAAGACTGATTTTTTCTTGAAGAATTTTTAAATAATCCAATTGTATTTAATTTAATAATTTCAATTTATAAAAATCTTGAGTTAAATTTGAAATCAGATGAAATTATTTCTTAGAATTTTATTTACATCATTTTTTATTTTAAACTTTAACAAAAACTTTAGCCAGGAATTTGATTTCCATTCTCCAATTGATGCACCCTTTGATCTATCAGGAACATTTGGAGAATATAGATCAAGATTTCATACGGGGATTGACTTCAAAAGCAGAGGGGTTCAAGGTCAGAAGATTTTTAGTATTGAGGAAGGATATATTTCAAGAATTGAAGTTAATAATTATGGGTATGGAAAAGTAATATACATTGACCATCCTAATGGATATACTTCAGTCTATGCACACTTAAAAGATTTTAGCGCTGAACTAGATAAGTATGTAAGAGGTGAATTATATAGATCAAAGAAAAGTACAATTAAAAAATTTCTCAAAAAGGGAGAAATAAAGGTCAAAAGAGGTGAATTAATAGGTTACTCAGGTAATACTGGTGGATCATTCGCACCACACCTTCATTTTGAAATAAGAGATACTGATACTCAAGATGCACTTAATCCTCTAATGTTTAATTATAAATATCTTGATAAAGAAAGGCCTATCATAAGAGGATTATATCTGATTGACGAGGAAAACACATTAGTAAGTAATCTACCTGAAAAGAAAGAAATTAGAAAATTAAATGACTCAACTTACACAACTGATGATATTGAATACAACAAGAAAATAGGACTTGGAATTGATATTTATGATATACAGTATAAAGGTTTATTTAACCAAAATGGTGTCTACAAAGTAGATTTATTGATTGATTCCATTTTGGTTTATTCATTTAAAATGGATAGGATAAAATTTAGTCAAAATCATTATAGAAAGATAATGTACGACTACATTTCAGCCATTAAGAATAGAAAGAGAGTCTTGAAAGTGTATACTCCACAAAATGCAGATTTATCTTTTCTTAAGAATAATGACTTTAATGGTATATTAGATCCACTAGTAAATTCTAACAGCCACGTATCTATAAGAGTCTCAGATTGGAATAACAACTCCTCTTATTTAAACTTTAGAATTAAAGGCACTATCAGAAACGATGAAATCACATCTTATGATGGAATAGAGATATTGACTAATCAGAATTATGAAATAAATAAAAATTCATCGGTAATTGAAATAAAAAGTAATACATTCTATAATGACCTTTTATTAAATATATCGTATAGAAATGATACACTTGACCTTGGAGAGGATAAAGATCCATTTAGAAAATCCATGATTATTAAGCTACCTCAGGCAATATTAGATACATTAGAATTGAGACAGTCATTCATTGGAAGAATAAAAGATAAGAAGATAACATATATAAATTCTAGAAAAGATGATTCATACATCTATGTTAAAACTTCATCACTAGGAAAATATACAATATCAAGAGATTCAATTAAACCAGAAATTAAACCAGTCAATTTTAAGCAGAATTCAAATGTTTCAAATAGATCAACAATAAGGTTGAGACTAAAAGATGAAATGTCGGGCATTAAAAGTTACAATGCTTTTATAAATGGGAAATGGGCACTATTTGAGTATGAGCCTAAATTAAATTTAATTTTTCATAAGATTTCAGATAATATAATAAATAAGGGTGAAAATATCTTACTTATCAATTTTCAAGATGGTGTTGGAAATAAAGGGGTATATAGAGCAACTTTATACTATTAAGTATTAATTAATTCTTTAAGTGTTTGAATAAGGTAATCAACTTCATTCACTTTATTATCATAAGAAAATGAGAATCTAACTGATGGAAACTTTTTTTTATCCTCACTTTGAATTTCACTTAAAACATGAGAACCTTTTGAACTACCAGATTGACACGCACTACCCTTTGAACAAGCGATACCTTTTAAATCAAGGTTAAAATCAAGCATAGCTGCTTTGTCGTTAGATATAGGAAAACAAACATTTAAAATAGTATATGTACTTTTTTGAATATCTCCAGATTCTCCATTAAAATGAATATCAGGGAACAATTTTCTTAAGCTTTTAATCATGTATTCTTTTATTGACAAAACATATTTAGCTTCTTGTTCCATATTTCTATCTGCTATTTCAAGAGCCTTTGTCATTCCTACAATATTATGAACAGATTCAGTTCCAGCTCTTAACCCTCTTTCTTGTGGACCACCACAGATAAATGATTTTATTTTTGTTAATTTATTTATGTAGGTAAAACCTACCCCTTTAGGACCATGAAATTTATGGCCTGCTGACGATAGAAAATCAATTTTAATAGATTTTAAATCAATCTTGTAATGACCTACAGCCTGAACTGCATCAGTGTGAAAAAGTGAGTTATACTTTTGACATAAATCTGATACACTTTTTATATCAAGAATATTTCCTATTTCATTATTTATATACATCAAGGTTACTAGTTTAGGCTCATCATTAAAACTTAATAGATGTTCTAGATTATCAATGTCTATATTACCATTTTCGGATAGTTTAACATAATGGACATTAACACCCTGTAATTCAAGATCATTTAGGGTATGTGTTACTGCATGATGCTCTATTTTTGATGAAATAATATGCTTTATCCCCAAATCTTTTACTACACATTTTAGAATTGAATTATCAGATTCTGTTCCACCTGAATTAAATATTATTTCTGCTGGATCACAATTTATAATTTTTGCAATTGACTTTCTTGATGTCTCAATATATGACTTAGCTGATCTTCCAAAAGAGTGAGTGGATGAGGGGTTGCCAAAACAATCTTTTAATACATTTGAAATATCATCTATTACTTCGTCTCTTACCTTTGTTGTGGCTGCATTATCAAAGTAGACATTCATTTATTTAGGCTCAAATTCTTTTAGTGTTGAAGTTATAATATCAATGCATTCATACAATTGATCCTCAGTCATAACTAAAGGAGGTGCAAATCTAATTACGTTTCCATGAGTTGGTTTAGCTAAAAGGCCATTATCACGTAATTTCAGACAAATATTCCAAGCAGTTTTACTATCAGGAGAATCATTAATTACAATTGCATTTAATAAGCCTTTTCCTCTAACAAGACTAACAATATTACTATTACTGATATATTTATTCATCTCATCTCTAAAAATTACACCTAAAGCCCTTGCATTTTGAGAGAGATTTTCTTCAATAATTATTTCTAGTGCTTTTTTTGCAATACTGGCAGCAAAAGGATTTCCACCAAATGTACTTCCATGTTGACCTGGCTGAATTACTTCCATTATGTATGAGTCACAAAGGACAGCAGAGATTGGATAAGTCCCACCACTAAGAGCCTTAGCTAATATTAAAATATCAGGTCTTACATATGTTGATTGTTGTTCACATGATGAATTGCAATTACAATTTCCACATGATGCAAGTAGCGATCCTGTTCTACCAAGTCCAGTTTGAATTTCATCTGCAATCATTAAAACATTATATTTTGAACATAAATGTCTTACATTTTTTAGATAATCAGAGTCTGGAACATTTACTCCAGCCTCACCTTGTATTGGTTCAACAAGAAAAGCAACAATATTTTTATCTTTTTTAAGTTTATCTTCCAAAGCATCAGTATCCCCATGAGGGATGTGAATAAAGCCAGGGGTATGAGGACCAAAGTAATCTTTTGAACCAGGATCGGTTGAAAAAGAAATCACAGTTGTAGTTCTTCCATGGAAGTTGTTATTACATACTATAATTTTAGCTTGATTTTCATCAACATTTTTCTTTAGATACCCCCATTTTCTTGATAGCTTAATAGATGTTTCAACACCTTCGGCACCAGTATTCATTGGTAATAGTTGATCAAATCCAAAAAGTTTAGTTGCATATTCCATGTACTCACCCAGTTTATTGTTATGAAATGCTCTTGATGTAAGAGTTAATGTATCTGCTTGATTTTTAATTAAATCTACAAGCTTAGGGTGACAATGGCCTTGATTTACTGCAGAGTAAGCTGATAGAAAATCATAATATTTTTTTCCATTTACATCCCACATGAATACACCCTCCCCTTTTTTTAGAACAACAGGTAATGGATGATAGTCGTGGGCACCATACTTTTTCTCTAAATCTAGATGGAATTTGGCTAAATCTTTTGAGGTTTTAGTTATCAATTTTAGAGTATTATGATTTATTATAAATATAGTAATTTTGAAGATATTTAAACTAATGATCAAACACCTTCCTTTTCTGTTTTTAACATTATTTTTTTTAAGCTGTGAAAAAGATGATATATGTATCGAAGGTTCAGAAAATACTAATAGAGTTACAATTGGATTTGTTAATTATAATAGTAGAATTCAAACAGGGATAAGTTTAAGTTATATAAAGGGGATTAATAATGATTCAATTCTAAGCGAGGGGTTCTCTGGTGATTATCTTAAATTACCATTAAAGGTAAATTCAAATCAAACTAGATATATTTTAGAACATGATAAAATTAAAGACACATTAAAAATATTTCATCAAACAAATCATTTATATTTAAATAGATCTTGTGGATTTAAATCAAATTTTGTTATAAAATCAGAAACTGAAATCATAAAAGAATCTGGGTGGATACGTGAGGTTTCAATTGAAAAAGACTCAATTTTTAATGAAGAAAATACGAATATATTTATTTATTACTAGTCTAATCATACCAATTCACATGGTATTTTCACAGGTAGAAAATCAGTTAAACGATAGTTTAATCGAAAAAAATAAATTACTGAATATCAATAAGATAAGATTAGGTTTTGATATTTTTAAACCTATTAAATCTTCATCTGAAGGAGATAACTTGAATTATGAAATAGTTGGGGATTTACAGATAACCGAAAATTTATATCTATCAGCAGAGTATGGATTGATAGATAGATTAATAGAGGACGAGAATATTAATTTTATATCGGATGGTAACTTCCTTCGTTTTGGTTTTGACTATAATATGTTTAATAATTGGATTGGAATGGATAATGCAATTTTTTTAGGTTTGAGATATGGATCTTCTAATTTTTCAAATAAAATTGAAAGTTATAATATTAGGAACAGTGATGCATATTTCTCAAACTTTGTGGAAAATAATTATGAAACTATTGATCATAACAATTTAACTGGAAGCTGGCTTGAGATTGTAGCTGGTGTTAAAGTTGAAACTTTTAATAATATTTATCTAGGGTTTAGCCTTAGGTTAAATAAGTTATTGTCTACAAAAAAGCCTGATAATTTTGATAATTTATTTATCCCAGGTTTCAATAAAGTTACAGATGAAAACACCTGGGGTAGTGGTTTCAACTATACTCTAACATATTCAATTCCACTTAAGAAGAAGAAATAAAAAAACCCTTAAAAGTAAGGGTTGTTTTATAAGATAAAGGCGGCGACATACTCTCCCACAAAATTGCAGTACCATCTGCGCTGATAGGCTTAACTTCTCTGTTCGGAATGGGAAGAGGTGAGCCCTATCGCTATAACCACCTTAAAATTTTAATAAGGTCATATAACATTTGAAAATATCGAAGTTAACAATCAAGAAAGTTTGTTACAATAGACTTACGGGTAATTAGTATCACTCAGCTTTGACATTACTGCCTTTACACTTATGACCTATCAACGTTGTAGTCTCCAACGACCCTTAAAAGAAATCTCATCTTGAGGTAGGTTTCGCACTTAGATGCTTTCAGTGCTTATCCTTTCCCGACATAGCTACCCGGCGATGCTACTGGCGTAACAACCGGTACACTAGAGGTCAGTCCATCTCGGTCCTCTCG
>ENA-OSEY01003089-OSEY01003089.1-marine-metagenome-genome-assembly--contig:-NODE-3089-length-10407-cov-10.470281_pt1 | contig 10407 bp, 9 predicted proteins | sample MGYA00248465_ERZ534230 | MGnify/ENA primary metagenome ERZ534230 (study PRJEB26409, sample SAMN06344110) | marine metagenome | isolation source: Sea water from surface | place: Atlantic Ocean:Southern... | reverse complement strand
AGAGGTGATGCAAAGAATATTTTCTTTGGTAAATTTGCTTTACTTGAGTAGAAATTAAAAACTGCTAACTCATAAAGATTGTTTGTTGTTTCAAGAAAAGCATCCTTAACTAAATGCGTTTTTGTTCCTCGTATCTTTCCATCTCTTAAAGTAACTATGCATATACCAGCATAGTTATTTACCTTTTCAACCGAGAAGATATCAGCATCAATCTCATTTGGGGTTATGGCTTGTTTTTCATTAATGATTTCAACTTGATTAATTCTATTTCTAATATCTGCTGCTTTTTCATAGTTGAGTTCATTTGAAGCTTTCTTCATAGCTTTTTTTAAATTAGAAACCAGGTTTCTTTTTGAAGATGTAAGATAATCTTTAGACTTTTCTATATCCTCCATATATTCTTCTTTTGAAATATTTTTCGTACATGGTGCGCTACATCTTTTCATCTGAAATTCAATACATGGTCTAGTCCTTGATTTAAAAGTCGTATCTGAGCAATTTCTTACCCTAAATATTTTCTGAATATCTTTTATTGAACTTTTTACAGCCTGAGAGCTTATAAATGGACCAATATAATTTTTATTGACAGAGCCTTTTGTCCTTTTAAGATAAACTCCTGGAAACTCCTGATCAAGAGAGAAAAATATATATGGATATGTTTTGTCATCCCTTAATAGAATATTAAATCTTGGCTTATTTTCTTTAATAAGATTTTGCTCTAGCAGAAGCGCTTCAACTTCATTATTAGTTATAAAAACTTCAATGTGATCGGTTAATCTTCTTATTTGGTTTGTTTTTCTGTCCTTATGAGACTTTCCAAAATAAGATGAAGTCCTTTTTTTAAGATTTTTTGCTTTTCCAATATAGATTAGTTCTTTATTAGAAAAAAACTTATAGACGCCTGGCGATTCAGGAATATTTTTAATTTTATCTTTCAAATCTTACAATTGCTTTTTGGTATTAATTTTACCTAATTCGACGCCCCATTGGTCAAATGCATTTGTATTCCAAAAAATGCTATTGAAGATAGTTTTATTTTCCCACAGGGATAATAGCTGCCCTATTGAATAAGGAGATAAATCTTTAAGCTCAATTTTGGTAGCTCCAGAGATATTTGTTTTTTTATGAATATCTGTTTCTTGCTCATTTCCTTGAACTAAAGATTCAATCTGAGCAATCATCTGTTTGTAATTGAGCTTATTGGACTGAGAGCAAATAAAATATTTATTTGACTGCTTTGTTCCTTGAAACACATGTTGGAAGAATGAGTGTTGTGATTCAGGGCCATAGCCACCCCAAATAATTGAGCCTGTTTGGTAATCAACTTTACTATTACTTGAATCAGTACTTTTACCATTTGATTCCATTTCAACCTGTTGCGCAAAACTTATAAAATTTCTAAGTTTATAGTCATAATTCACTACAAGGGTCGTTTCTACATTTAATAAATTGTTATAAATAATATCTTGAACTGAAAGCTGGAGAGCAGGATTTTCTTCTGGGCTTTTCAAGCATGCATCATCCATTTCCTTGCCGCCCATTAAAAAATCTTTATATCCTTTTTCTCCCTCCAATAAACATAAAACTAGATTTATAGGACTCCAAATTGAGAATCTTCCCCCTGTTGAGGAGTCAAAAGAAACAATATTTTCTTCATGAACACCGAAATCTAAGGCTTTAGATTTGTTTGCCGTAATTGCAAAAGTATTATGATAAAAATTATTACCACAAACCTCCTTATATGATGATAGTGTTTCTAGCGTCCCAAAAGACTTTGAAGATATAACTAGAGCATCATCTTCTTGTATTTGGATACTAGAATATTCATCAGGATCGCTTCCTGTTATGAAGATGATTTCTAAATCATTCTTATTAAAAATATCATTCATTAACGACGGTCCAAGATTCGACCCACCGATACTAAAAATAATAACTCTTTTAAAATTTCTTCTGATTTTTTCTGCTATAGATAAGATATTCCTCTGGTCTTCTACAAAGTTTTTTTTATTTCCTTTTTTATATTCAAAATGAGTTACTGATTTTTTTTCTGTAAAGTTAGCTATTTCTCCAATAACAATATTGTTAAATTTTTGAATTACTTCCTTTGCTTCAGCATATTTATAAAATAACTCCCTTCTATCATTATTTATCGGATGAGAAATCTGATCTATGCAAATTACATCGGTAGATAATTGATTGTCAGTAAATTGAGACTCACCTTTTTCTCTTAAGCTTTCAATAAATGAGTTAAATTTCATAAGAAAAGCTCCAAAGCTTTTCTTGGGTCCTCTGATTTAGTTATAGGTCTTCCAACAACAATAAAATCAGCACCCTTTTTATAGGCTTCCATAGGACTCATCACTCTTTTCTGATCATCATCTGAAATATCATTTCTTATACCAGGAACAACCTTAAGCTTATTAAAATTCTTCAGTTTATCGAGTTCATTTGGGGAACAAACTACTCCATCAACATTCGTGTTAGAAGCAATAGATATTAAATTATTAAAATAAGCATCGAATTCTGTATGAGTTATTTCAAAAATATCATTCTCAGACAGGCTTGTAAGTATGCTAACTCCGAGGATTTTTATATTCCCTTTTTCTGAAGAGGCTGCTTCAATCATATCTTTGCCGCCATTAAGATGAATAGTGGTAAGAGCAACATTAAAATTGGAAATCTTTCTAACAGAATTTGCCACTGTATTCGGAATATCATGTAGCTTAAGATCAAGGAAGATTTCAAATCCCTTTTCTGAGATTAAGTCTAATACTTTCCATCCTTCCGAGATAAAAAGCTCTAATCCAACTTTTACTAAGCACTTTTGCGGGTCTAAATTTTCTAAGAAATTTAATGCTAACTCAGCACTATCAAAATCAAGAGCAACTATTAATTTCTTATTCATAAAATCTTTGTCAGCTTTTTTGAGGGTTTAAAATGTATAGTTTCGGTCTCTCCAAGATATGAAACCTCTTTTGTCTTAGGATTAACAAATTTTCTGGGTCTTACATACTTCTTTGAGAATGTTCCAAATCCTCTTATCTCTACTTTTTCGTCCATAGCAACAGCTTCAACTATTTGATTGATAATAAGATCTATTGAAAGCTTTATTTGGTTGTTGGAAATATGAGGAAGTTGGTTTTGAATATATGCTTCTATATCGGATCTATTAAGCTTATTTGATTTCTTATTCACTCAATTTAAGAGAAATTCTCTCTCTATCAGAATCAATTCCAAAAATAACGCATGTAATTTTGTCGCCTTTTGAGAATTTTTCTAAAGCTTCCTTTGCATTATCTTCCTCAGAAATATCTGAAAGATGAATTAAACCATCAATGTTGCCCTCAAGGCCAACAAAAATACCAAAATCAGTTATAGATTTAATTTCGCCCTCAACATTGTCACCAAGATTATATTTATTATCAAACTCAACCCAAGGGTTTGGTTTGGTTTGCTTTAACCCTAAAGATATTCTTCTTTTTTCTCTATCAATTTCTAAAATCATTACTTTAATTTTTTCATCTTGAGAAACAACTTTTGAAGGATGTATATTTTTTGACGTCCAGTCTAGCTCTGATAAGTGAATCAAGCCTTCGATACCTTGTTCAAGCTCTGCAAAGCAACCATAATCTGTAACATTGCTAACCACTGCCTCATAAATACCGCCTGAACTATATTTGGAGTCAATTTCTTCCCAAGGATCATTTTGTATTTGTTTTAAACCAAGAGATACTCTTAACTTTTCTTTATCAAAGCTCAATACTTTTACTTCGATCTCTTCTCCTAGATTTAGTGAATCCGCGGGATTGATGACTCTAGACCATGAAATATCAGTTATATGCAATAATCCATCGAGTCCGCCAAGATCAATAAATGCGCCATAGTCAGTGATATTCTTAACTATTCCTTTAACTATTTGCCCCTCTTCTAAATTTTTAAGTAACTCTAACTTCTCAGCAGAATTAGCTTCTTCTAGTACAGCTTTTCTTGATAGAACAACATTATTTCTTTTGTAATCGAGCTTAATAACTTTGAAGTCTTGAATAGTGTTTTCAATGTTAGGAGCTTCTTTTAGTGGTCTAGTGTCTACCAGCGATCCTGGAAGGAATGCTTTAACTACATCCACCTCAACTGCAAAACCACCCTTGACTCGATTTAATATTTTACCAGTTACAAATTCACCAGTTTCTAAAGCATGTTCAAGATTTTTCCAAGTAGAAATTTTTCTTGCTTTCTCTCGTGAGATTCTTGTCTCACCGTAGCCATCTTCAACGGCTTCTAATGCAACTTCGATTTGATCACCAACCTCAATATTTAACTGGCCATCATTTGTTCTAAATTCATCAATTGAGATTACGCCCTCAGATTTGAGACCAACATGAACTGTGACCCAGTTTTTATCTATATCCAAAACAACGCCGGAGACTATTGATCCAGGCTGCATTTCAAGACTTGCAATGCTTTCGTCTAAAAGGTCTGCAAAAGATTCACTCATAAAATATTCCTTTCTTTAATATGTTGAAGAGCCTCAGTTAAGATAGATTCCTGATCTAAATTTGTAGAATCTAATAAAATAGAATCTTCTGTTTTAATCAGTGGAGATAAATCTCTTGTTCTGTCTTTTTTATCTCTTTCAACAATATCATTTATTAGGTCGTGCATATTAACTTCTTGTCCTCTTTTCTGCAACTCTAAATGCCTTCTTTTTGCTCTTACTTCAGGAGCTGCATCAAGGAAAAATTTTAAATTTGCATTAGGAAAAACTACGCTCCCCATATCTCTACCATCTGCAATAAGATTACTTGTTTCTGAAAAGAATCTTTGTATTGGAAGAAGTATTTCTCTTGTTGATGACAAAGAGCTTATTTTCGATGCTTGAATAGCTGTCTCTTCAGTTCTTAGATGTCTTGAAATGTCTTCATCTTCAAATAGAACTTGAATACTATTATCAACGATATTAAAGCTGATCTTTCTTAAATTTTTTTCAATTAATCTCTCATCATTTTCGCTTATTGAGAAATATGCAAAAGCCCTATATAAAGCACCACTATCTAGTATTTTCCAGTTCAATCTCTCTGCTAACAAAATTGCTAATGTGCCTTTTCCTGATGCTGAAGGTCCGTCAATAGTTATTACCTTATTCATACTGTTTTTATTTCTGCTCCCAAAGACGAAAAGGTTTCAAAAAAGCTTGGAAAGGATGTATCAATATTTTTGCAATCATTTACATGCACTTCTGAATCAAATCTTAATCCAGCAATTAAAAAACTCATAGCGATTCTGTGATCACCAAAAGAGTCAATATTGACTTCTTTTGAGATATTTAGATCTCTATTTCCCATAATTACAATACTGTCATCTGAAGATTTATAACTTACGCCCAACTTATTTAATCCCTCTTCAATAGCCATAAGCCTATCAGATTCTTTAAATCTCAACTCACCAGCACCAGTTATAGATGTTTCACCCTCAGCAAAGCTTGCCGCAATAGACAAAATCGGAATTTCATCAATAATTTTAGGAATAGACTCCTCGTCAATACTTATCCCGCTCAAAGCAGAAGAAGAAACTTCAATATCTGCCACCTCTTCACCACAACAAATTGAACGATTTTTAATATTAATATCTGAGCCCATTTTTTTGAGGATTTCTAGTAATGTGAATCTTGTCTCGTTAATTCCAACATTCTTAATTGTAATTGAACTATCTTTAGTTATTAGTGCAGCCACTATTAAAAATGATGCTGAGGAAAAATCTCCAACCACTGAATAATCTTTTGCTTCGAGTTTATTATTGATATCAAGAATGATATCTTGCCCGCCTTCATATTTTTTTGTAGTTATATTTGCTCCAAAATATTTAAGCATCCTTTCGGTATGGTCTCTAGAAACTTTATTCTCATGCAAAGTTAACTTCATATTTGATGAAATAGCTGCTAACAGAAGACATGATTTAAGTTGAGCGCTGGCAATTGGCATTTCATATAGGAATTCTTTTACCAGCTGGCTCTTATTAAAAGTTAATGGAGCACAGCCTTTATTAGATTCGATCTTGGCACCCATTTCATTCAAAGGGTTTATTATCCTGTTCATTGGACGCTTACTTAAAGAATCATCGCCTGTGAGTTCGGCATCTATTTCTTGACCAGCAATCAAACCTGAAATTAATCTAAATCCTGTTCCAGAGTTACCTAAATTGCAAGAAACTTTTTGATCAGAAATATTCTTCCTAGAATTCTTAACCGAAACTATGTCATCATCGATTTCAATTTCATGACCTAGATTTCTTAAAGCGCCAATGGTAGACAAAGGATCTTCAGCAAATAGAAACCCGCTTATTTGAATATCTTCATCAAGTAAAGAGCCAATTATCACAGATCTCTGTGAAATAGACTTATCTCCCGGACAAGTAACTGTACCTTGTAAATTATTCGATCTTTTTGAGTATGCTTTCACAATTTTTGTTTTTTGTTTCTTATTTCAGCTAGTAATTCTTTGAGAGTTTCAGGATCTTTAAATAAATCTATAATTTTATTTAAATTATTAATGAAAATTTCTGAGCCAACTTTTAAATTTTTTGAATTTGATGAAAAAATATCTGCCCACAGATCTGGATTAGATTCTGCAATTCTCAAGAATTCTTTTAAACCTCCAGCTGAAAATTTAGAAATATCTACCTCGTCATCTATTGAAAGCATTGTTGTGTATGCAATTAAATGCGGTAGATGACTGGTAAACATTAAAAATCTCTCATGATCATCAAGTGACATATTGATAATATTTGATCCGATAGAAGACCAAATCTTTTCTATTTCATGAGTCTGATTTTCTTGAAGATTGTTTACATTAACACTTATAACATTTTTTTGATTAAACAAATCTGGAGATGCATTTTCATAACCTGATTTATGTGAGCCTGAAATTGGATGCGTAAATATAATATTTTTTATGCCCTCTGATTCGGCAAAGTCATTTATTAAGGATAAAGAACTTGCTAGAGATACAAAAAGGGTTTTTTCATCTATACCTTTCAAAAATTTCAAGTTTTCAATTGTTTTATCAATAGATGAACAAAGCATAATCAATGATAGATCTTCTATTTGGAGTATTGTCTCTATTTGATCAACAGCTTCATCAATTGATTTATCATTTAATGCATTTTCAAGACTTAATTGATCAGGATCATAAGCATGTATTCGATAATTAAGACCGCTCTCTTTTATAGCTTTTGCAAGTGAACCGCCGATTAAACCTAAACCTAAAATTAAAATACTTTTCATGAATGCATTGGGTATGATCCAAGAACTTTTACAAAGCTGCTCACATCTTTTACTTTTTTGATAACTAGTTGCATTTCTTTTTCATCGATATGTCCTTCAGTATCAATAAAGAAATCATGAGAGCCTCTATCTGATCTTGAGGGCCTGGTCTCAATCCTAAAGAGATTTATATTGTATTCATTAAATGGCTTTAGTATTTCTAAAAGAGCTCCGGGTTTATTTTCAGTCCTAATCAAAAAACTAGACTTATTTTTTTCTGCAATTTCTGGTTCAAAATTCCCTATTACAAGAAATCTAGTTTGATTATCTTTAAAATCTTGAATTGATCTTGCAACACAATGTAATTGATATTTTTCGATAGCTAAATCACTGACAATCGCAACACAGTTATCGTTATTACTAACAAACTTTGCTGCTTCAGCTGTGCTGTTCATTGGAACTTGGTTAATATCTCTTAAATTTTTACTAATCCATTTTGAACACTGACCAAGAGCTTGTGGGTGAGAAACTACTTTCTTGATTTGGGAAATTTCAATATCTTTTTTAGCAGCAAGATGATGCTCAATATTAACGATTGTCTCTCCACAAATTTGGATATTGAAGTCGGATAAGCAATTTAGAGTTGTGTTTATTACTCCTTGAGAGGAGTTCTCGAAAGGAACTATACCAAAATTTGTAGCTCCCATCTCGACACTCTTGAAAATTCCCTCAATTGTACTTTCTGACCGTGAGGTAACAGAGCTTCCAAAATGATCTTTTTTAGCGGAATCTGAAAAACTCCCCTCAGGACCTAAATATGATATTGATAGTTCGCCTTCAATTGAAAGACACGCAGAAATAATTTCTTTAAAGATATTCTTTACGTTATTAATTCTTAGAGGCTCACTATTTTTCTTAGTCAGCCTATCAATTATTTCTTTTTCTCTTTCTGGTTTATAAAAGACTCCATCGAAATCGGGAGATTCTTTTTTAATTTCGCCTATTTTAGAAGCATGAATAGCTCTTGATTGAATTAAATCAAGTATTTTGAGATCAATTTCATCTATTTTATCTCTTAGATCTTTTACTTTATTTTCCATTCCCAGTATAGCTTCTCTCAAAATCACTCATGAAAGAAACTAAATCCTCCACAGCTTCAAACGGAGTAGCATTATATATACTTGCACGCATACCTCCAACTGATCTGTGACCTTTTAGATTTAAGAGGCCTTTAATTTCTGCCTTTTCAAGAAATAAAGAATCAGCATTCTGATCATCAAGAAGAAAAGGAACATTCATAATTGATCGATATTCTTTATCAACTGGATTTGAGTAAAAAGAAGAGGAATCTATAAAGTCATATAGGAGCTTTGCTTTTTTTTCATTTTCTTTTTGAATACTTTTTACTCCACCTTTTTTTAAAAGCCATTTAAATACTTTTCCTGCAAGATACCATGCAAAAGTAGGTGGAGTGTTTAACATAGAGCCTGCCTGACTATTTTTTTTATAACTAAGAATGTCAGGAATATCTTCATTAGCTTTTTCTAAAAAATCTTTTTTTATGATTACTAAAGTTAATCCAGCAGGGCCAATATTCTTTTGAGCGCCCGCATATACAAGATCAAGGTTATGAAAATCAACTTCTTCACTAAGAATGCATGAAGACATATCACAAATAACAGGTATCTCAGATGAGATTGGATCTCGCATTGCAAGCCCCTGTATTGTCTCATTCATAACATAATGAAAATAAATGCTATCGGAATCTACTCTCCATTCATTAGTACTAGGAACATATGTATAGTTTGATTCCTCTGAAGATGCGACAACATTAACTGAGGCATATTTTGATGCAGCCTTAATAGCTTTTTTTGACCATAGTCCGGTATTTAGGTAGCTTACAATAGAACTGTTTTTAGTGAAGTTTAATGGAACAGATGTAAATTGGAGGGTTGCTCCGCCTTGCAGAAAAAGAACTTCATGATCGTCTCCAATATTTAAAAGAGCTTTTATATCTGTAGTTGAAGAGGTTGCAACTTCAGCAAATAAATCAGATCGATGACTCACCTCCATGACTGAAGAACCAGAGAGGCCCCACTCCAAGAGTTCGTTTTGCGCTTCTATTAATACTTCTTCAGGAATTGCTGCAGGGCCAGCACAAAAATTCCACTTCCTCATTCTTCCTCATCTTCAGGATCTATCCTTACACATTCAAGGATTTTCTCACCCTCTTTCGGAGTAATTATTTTTACACCTTGAGTATTTCTGCTAATTGTTGGTATTTGTTCCGCAGAAGTTCTGATCATTGTGCCTTTATCGCTTATAAGCATTATTCCGTCATTATTATCAACGAGAGTTGACGCAACCATGAGCCCATTCCTTTCACTAGTTTTAATAGAAATTACACCTTGGCCTCCTCGATTATGTGTTGGAAAATCATCAACTGGTGTCTTTTTACCAAACCCATTTTCAGAAACACATAGAATCTCTTTTTCATTATCTGCGACCATTAAAGAAATAATTTGTTGATCTTTTTTGATACGCATTCCTCTTACGCCTCTAGCTGTTCTTCCCATTGGTCTGACTTTCTTCTCTGAAAATCTTATTAGCTTTCCTGCTGAGGAAGCCAAAAGTATTTCATCGCCTCCATTTGTAATTGCTGAGCCAATAAGTTCATCATCAGCATCTAAATTAATTGCTTTAATTCCTGATTTATATTTTTTTGCAAAAAAGCTTAATTGTGTTTTTTTAGTTGTGCCCTTTCTGGTTGCCATGAAAACATATCTATCCTCTGAAAACTCATCAACAGGTAAAATGTCACTGACCTTTTCATCATCATCTAAATTAAGCATGTTCACAAGAGGTCTTCCTTTTGATGTTCTGCTTGCAACAGGAACTTCATACACCTTCAACCAATAAACTTTCCCTTTTGTTGTAAAACAAAGCATTTGTGAATGACTGCTTAATACATAAAGATTTTGAATAACATCTTCTTCTTTAACTGAGGCAGCGGCTTTGCCCTGGCCTCCTCTTCTCTGCTCTCTATATTCTTCAAGCGGTTGAGTTTTTGCGTATCCTGTCCTTGATATTGTTAGTACTCTTGTTTCCTCTGGTATTAAATCTTCATTTGAAATATCTTGTCTAGTGTC
>ENA-OSEY01003088-OSEY01003088.1-marine-metagenome-genome-assembly--contig:-NODE-3088-length-10413-cov-3.986262_pt1 | contig 10413 bp, 34 predicted proteins | sample MGYA00248465_ERZ534230 | MGnify/ENA primary metagenome ERZ534230 (study PRJEB26409, sample SAMN06344110) | marine metagenome | isolation source: Sea water from surface | place: Atlantic Ocean:Southern... | reverse complement strand
GAATTACGATTTCACGCTACTATAATAGTAGTATAACAAACACAGAGGTTTTTCAAATGACTCTAACAAGAGATTTCAGTTATGACCAACTTGTAACTATCAAGGCATTCTTTACTGATGCAGAATGGGAGACAATTAGTGCTTCTCTTGAGGATTATGAGTGCTACGCTAATGATGAAGCGGCGGAAGAAGATTTGATTGGTGGTATTCCAGTTATGGATAGAATTAACTCTATTGATGACAAGATTAATCACTTATACAGGAGGTTAGGTTAATGAACAAAAAAGATATGCAGAAATTGTGTGATGATGCCTTTGAAGTATTAGAAACTTTAGAGGATACTGTATCATACTTATGTGATGAAAAGAAACTTAGTGGACTCAAGGTTTATACTTTCATTAGAGAGTTCGCTACACTTAAATTACAAGAGTTCCCCGAACCATTTAGTATAGAGGTAGATTAATGAACAAAACTAACAAAGACAAAATGTTAGAACTACAGAATCTAACAGACAAGCAATTTGCTGCTCTCAAAGAGTATTATGTTGACACTATTGTTGAAGGTATGTCAGTTAAAGATTTAATCTATTATGTAACTGAAGATATGCAGAAGTGGATAGACAACTTGACATTCAATGATGCTTTAGTTGAGATCGAAGGATACTTTGATGAATATTTTACCGAAACTATCGAAGAAGTCCTTGAGCAGTGTGACAGTTAAAATATTGTCACAAGGGCAGTTGATATTCAGTATCACTGCCCTATAATTGTATTATACAAACACAAAAAAGATTATGTCAAACTTAATGACCATTAGTGAATACGACAAAGTTGTAAGACGTTTTGTAGATGACTATGTAAACAACTTAACGCCCGATCAAATGAGAGAGATTATCTCAGAACAGACACATATTGATTTCGAGAACATCAGACAAGATACTGGACAATCAAGTGTATTTGAAGAAATGGAATCTTGGGATAGCGAACTATACACAGATATAGCAAAAGACTATCCTATTCTATTTGAGGATACTGAAGGGTGGACAGATGAAGATGTAAAAGAGTTTTATCAGGAGTGTGACAGTTAAAATACTGTCACAAGGGCGGTTGAAATTACATTTCACTGCCCTATAATGGTAGTATAACAACAAACACAGAGGTTTTATGAAAAAAGTTAAACCAAACCAAACATACAATATGCACGAAATTGGTGTTGTATTGAAGGGTTATCAAATCAATAACGCTATGGAGAATGCTTGGGCAACAATTCATAGTTATAATGGTGGGAACTTTAAAGGCGATCTACAAAAAGCAATGGAAGTCTTAACATTACAGTATATCAAGGAGGGCAATTACTAATGAGTTGTTTACAGAATGAGATCATACTTGAATCACTATATGAACAAGTATTGGAAGAGCACCCAGAATTATCTGAACTGGAAGCAATTAGACTAACTGAAGAATTATTCGAGGATTTAGCACAATGAAAACTCTAATACTAACCGATCAAGAGTTCGATAGACTCTATGAAGTATTTGAACCAACTTATATTGCTTTGAAAGGCAGAGTAGAATTACAATCCGACCCTTATGAAAGTAATATAAGAAATTATATATCACATGATATTATTACAAAAATGAGAAATTTAGATGGTGGTTTATGATGACTAGAGAACAACAGATTAAAGACTATGTAAGAGATCATTACAAATATTATGGATTTTATCCCTATGATGTTGTATTGAATATGGATACAGAGCAAGAAGAAACTCTCACTAGAGAAGAGTATATGGCGATTTACAATAAAAAGTAAACCCATTGTGTGCCAGTTATCAAAGTGGCACAATAGCAGTTGTTATTGGATTTCATGCTACTATAATAATAGTATAACAAACAAAGTTACATGAATTTCAAAAGAAATCCAAACACTAACTCAATCACTTTAACTTTTGATAGTGGTAGAGTATCCGATCTAAAGAGTGCTTTAGACTTCGCTATTGACAATGATAGATCACTTGGAATAAGTGATGTTATTGATCTCACTTGTATAAGTGACTTGCTCGAGGAGGCATTAGCATGAATCAAGAAGTATATGAAGCGGTGCTAAAGTCTTATGACGAGGGCGATTTTGAGTTTTTCGATTTGAAAAACGATTTGTACTATCAATTATTTTATGGAGGCAGTGACTATGAACTTTGCGATTAGAGAACTTGAGTACTTACTTGAGTGCTTGAACTTTCACTATTCTGAACATAGTGATGAAAAAAGTAAATACATGGCACTTAATTGTGAACTATGTTATAGACTTGAAAACGATATGAAACAACAAAAAGAAGTTTATCGTTTACAAGGGCGTGACTATACTGGTATTCAATCAGTTGTTAATGAAGTTGACCCTTATGGATTAGAGTCCATTACTGAAGGCGACTACGATTCAGAGGGGAATTGGATACATGAATGAGTATAGAGTTATTGCTTCAAGAGTAACAAATTATGTTGCATATATTGAAGCGGAAGATGAGCAAGAAGCAGAATTACTTGCTCTTAATGGTAACACAGATTGGCAATTTCTTGATGATGATGACTATGAAGTTTATGAAATTGAGGAGGCAGATTAACTAATGAATACCAAATTAGACGTTGATTTGAGCGAATTAACCATTATAAGTTGCGCTCTTAATGATTACTATTTTAGTCAGATTGCCCGCTATAAGAGTAGCGAATACTATGAAGTTGTTGAGATTAAAAAGTTACTTGATACTGTAGATTTAAAGTTAGATAAAGCGAATGAGAGATACGAAAAGAATAAGGCAAAGCAACCTACACCAGAGTGGTAGGAAAGTCAACCGATAGTGTGCCAGTAAAAATATCGGCACACTATATGTTGTTTTTGTGTGTGGTTCGACTACAATGGTAGTATAACAAACAAAGGCATTATGACTTACGTTAATCCTACTGACCAGTTCAGATATGAGATCGAAACAGAATCGCATGATCTAGGTATTACTTACGTTTATACTGATGATGTTGACAATGCTGTTCAATACTGTTGTGACGTAAGTAGAGACTACCAAACTTGTTATTCACTTGTAAGGGATAAGTTTACAGGCGAGATACTTAAAGTTAAATCATCATAGGAGTTTAAAATGATTATTGAAAAATTTGTAGAAGTACCAAACACTAATATACAAGAATTAGTGACTAATGATTTTGGTTATGATCTATGCTATGACATGGCACAGCAGTATGGTCATGCTCAATTAGTATGGTATGCTCTCAATGGAACAAGAGTAGTAGAAGGAGAATATACCGATAAAGATTAAAAGTCAACCGATAGTGTGCCACTTTTATTACTGGCACACTACTTGTTGAAATTACATTTCACTGCCCTACAATGGTAGTATAACAAACATAAAAAACAAATCATGTACACTACTCAAGATTTTAACAATGATGTTCAAAAGTTAAGAGACTTAATGAACAAGTGTGAAGAGTTAGAAAAGAAGAAAGTCATCAAACTTGGAACTAACGTCAGATCAAAAATACATGATGATCTAGAAGGCAGTGTGGTTATGTTGGATAGAAGCAGTAACTATGCAGTTGTTAAGACTCATATATCTGACTATGAGATTATGACAGTTGAAGCATACCTTAGTGATCTGGAGGCGATGTAATGGCACACAAGTTGATTACCTACAATTTCAAGAAAGCGAAAAAGTGGGGAAAATACAAACTTTATAAAGATCATTCTTACATTTATTTTACAAAACTAGAAAACAATTTCATTCAATCCTATGTTAAACAGACTAAACAAACAACAAAAACAAGTACTTGATGCTCTCAATCGCAGAAAATACCTTAAACTGACTACAGGATTAAGAATTGAGGCGATAGACTCTAGAACTACTGGAATCTATGCTTATGGGCGTAAATTCGCAGAAGTTGTATATCAAAACGATTTTTTAGATGATGTTACAAGTAATAGGACTCATTATAAAATTGATGAATACTTGACTTTTTACATTAAATCAAACATAGCAGATAAATGGAAAAAGTTTTTCGATTCAGTTATTTTTTCTAACATACTTGGGTGCGGAGTGTCAATAGATGATGTGCCAGTAATAAAGGTGGCACAAGCAGTGTAGATTTATGATCTCACTGCCCTATAATGGTAGTATAACAAACAAACACAGGTTTTTCAAAAAATGAACAAAACAGAGAGACTAATCAACAGAATCAAAGAAGTTGAGAACTTTGAAAATGTTGCATGGGTATGCAAGAATTTTTCAGATTTTTGTGATGAAGTGCTCGAGTGGGGAGTAGATCACGCTGCTGGAGTTGATTTTGATGATCCTGACCTTGATTTTGATGCACTTGACAATGCTATTGCATCAATCGGTTTACCACCATCAGAGTGCTTATAATGAAACAAGAGTTAAACGGAACTGAATCACTTGATGAATTATTCGCTCTATATGACGATAATTTACTCAATTACTTTGCGGGCATGAGTCCATCAGAATCAAAACGATTCAATAAAATGATTAAAAACAACAAAAGGAGAAAATCTTGAAACTTGACTTAAACACAGAACAATTAGAGTTTTTACAGTTCATTCTTGACAACTTTGAATATAATGATGAAGAAGAGCGTGCTCTTAAGGACTCTATTGAATCCCAGTTATATGAGGTAAGGGAACAAGATTTACTCATTGCTATGAAAATAGCGTCATCACACATTAACCCATTAGGAGGCAATTAATCATGGACACTTCAAAACTTAGTGACGTTAGTGTTAACGTTAACCTAACATTTTACCAGTTGCAAATTTTGAGAGAACTTGCTATTGAAGAAAAGCGTGCTCTATTTGAGGAGAGCGGAGGTGCTTTTGAAGATGACTACATTACAGAATTAATGTTAATAGATGAAAGTCTAGTCAACGTATTAGACCAAACAATAGTTAATAATAGTGATAAAGTTACAGAATCTAATTATGACTATGAGATTAAATCTTTGAACTTTAGTTGACAGTTTTAATGAGTGATTAATCGTGCTTAATTGTTACTTAGTGGCGTACATCAATGCTTCGCGCTTATTGTTATAAGTCCACTAATTAACAATTTTTTAGTGTAATTCGTCTTTATTAGTCTTACATTATCCTAGTCACTTTGAGGCGAACGAAATTTTTTTTAGAAATAATGTAGTGCTTAAGTATAACATAAGCGTGGAAAGTTTCCCCACTAAATAACAACATAAGAAGGAAATATGCGTGCTATTGTTGACATTTAGTATAATATCTGTTAGAATTAAATGTAATCTACCGCCTCAATCTTATGGACTCTCATTCTCAATCAGTAGATAAAGTTACCCGCTATCGTGTAACAATAGATTTTACAGTAAGTGAAGCAAACTGTATGCCCCCAAGTAACTGGAATTGGAATAAATTACTAGAATTAAATGATAGTAACCGAGAGAGAGTAAAGTCGTTATATGTTGAGAATCTGGGAGAAATTGCCTATACTAAGTGTAGCACTAAGGAGGCAATCTAATGGGCAAAGTAAAGCAAACTGTCAATAAATGCTTCGAGGATAGTGAAGCGTTTATAAAGAGATTATCAGATAGTGATGATAATTTTAGTGATGACATTTACGAAGGTTATGTAACAGAAATTGAGTACGAATCTTATGACCCATAGTGAAGCAAATAGGTTGCTAAGTGCGCCCTTATTTAATAAGAATGAATTGGCACTTATTAAGTTATTAGTATTAGAATCCCTTAGTAAATATGACAACATAAGTGAAGCAAACTGTAAGGGAAATATCTATAAGTTACTAACAACAATTAAGACAAAAGTACATGAATTAAGTAATGAATTATGATGCTATTTTAGATGCTATTTGCTTCATTTAAGCACATTAATTGCAAATATTTAAAAACATTTAAAAAGGTAAAATAAACATATAAGTGTTTATTATCTCTTTATACATTTTTAGATAAAATATAAAGAATTAATGCTACTGCTTATAGACATCTAAGGGCGCATTATATCACAAAACCGCAGAAAAGTCAACCAGTACTGTGCCACTTTATGAACTGGCACAAAGGGACTTGCATAATCCTGTCAAGTATGATAGGGGGAGAATTGTAACAAATTGATATAATTATTGCGGAGCAGCATGAGTGTCGAAAAGTTTATAGATCCTACCCCGAATCTCTTATAACCCTATTATAGGGCATCGGAGCGAACTTGTCAACCAGTGTGTGCCACTTTGTTAACTGGCACAATAGCAACTTGGCATAAAAAAAAGAGAGGTTTACCAGGCCTCTCTTAGAATCAACATTAACAATTTTTACTATGGAGTAAAGAGAAACCCTTAAAAAACTCTTTACACTTATATAATAATCCATATAGGACCAAGTGCAACTGGTAGTGTGCCACTTATTAAACTGGCACATGGCCTGTTGTATTGGCATCATGAGGCATTATAATAAGTACATACAAACAAACATCATTCTTAAAACACATGAGAGTAATTGAAAAGAACATGAACACCGCTATCAGAAACGGCAAGGACTTCCGCTCTGGTAATACTTCTGTTACTCATTCAATTAACACCGCTGGACAGAGAGAGGCGATTATCAAATTACACGGCAATCACATTGCTACAGTAATGAATGATACAATGCTACTATTTGACGGCGGTTGGCAATCTAATACAACTAAGAGCAGATTAAACGCTCTTTGCTATGAGTTTGCTACAGGGTTCAGCGTAATCCAGCGTAATTGGGACTGGTTCGTGGCAGACTTCCACGGCAACCGCCAAGACTTCGCCGACGGATTCGAGTTGGCGATATCATAGGACAGTTAAACAAACTGGACCAAGGGGGCTTTATTAAGTCCCTTTTTTATTGTATAATAGGACCAATTACAACAGACACACATGGCCGCAAACAACATTAAGCAGCAGACTACATTAACAATGGCCGATGGCCGCCGCATTAAGTACACGGTATTAAAGAGAAGCAATGCTGGTGCCACTATGGCCAAGCGCTCATGGAATAACGCCGCTCCGAAGGGCAGCTTTATGCACGCTGGCATGGCAGTCCACGCAGCGAGCATTGGCAGTGGTAATAAGGCAAGCAAGGCCTGTTAATTCACTTATAACAGATATTGGTCCGATAGTCTACTCATATTGGACCAGTTTAACAACTGTCACATGGCCTCACATATGTGGGGTCTTTGTGTGTATAATAATAATATAAACAAACACAGGTAACACACATGAGAAACGGAATTGATCAACCTTACACAGGGTTAACCGAGGACCAGTATCATGATCTTAATATTAAACTTTACGACCTTATACAGAGTCTAGAATATAAAGTAGACTCACCTGACTTAATTAATGCACTTAAGGTTAACTTAGACTGGTTTGAAATGAATGATGTAGCCCTAGATGAATTCTAGGGTAAGGACACAGCTGGCTATACTCACACTTTAGCCAGTTGTTTTGTTTATTATGTTCCGTGTTATAAAAACCGATAAGTCCCTAACCTACAACGAACCAAAATCGAGAGCTATATATTATTCGTATTCAAAAAAATTTTGGATATAAAAAATGCCCCAGTAGGTTGACTCTGGGCAGGGGTTGTGTTATACTTAAGGAGTAAACAAACAGGAAAGCACATGATTGAAGGAGTTGTATTAACACTTGTATTGATGACCTTTTGTATAGGTTCAGCAATCGGTATCGTAAACTATGGAACTAAAGGAAGGTTCTTTTAATGGCGGTTTATAACGACTATGAGATTCGTATAAACATTAATCAGCTGATAGAGAAGAGGATCCCTTGTTGTGATCTTCTTCATCCTGATCATTGTTTAACTGAAAAGCAAGTGGCTGAAATTGCACATGATGTAAGAATGGATATAGACTTACATCCTATCTACAAGCAAGTAGATAAACATATCATGGCATATGTTGAAGCTGCTGGCATAGATAACAAAGATCATTGGGTAGAAGAGAAGTTACTTGACCTACCTGATGAAGAAGGTATTTCTTTTGACTAATATGAAAACATTACTTGCAACAATTATAGCATTGACACCTGTAAGTGCAATGGCTGATACTTACCAAGAAGGTTATGCTTCGAGTAAGACTTGTTATAAACAAACATACAGAGAAGAGTATGTTCCAGGCACTAAAGAAGATCCTGGCTTTGTTCGTTTCTTTAATGAGACTATTGAAGTTCCATGTAAGAGAGATATAGCTGGTGGTGGATATGGTGGAAAGAAAGTCATTCGTCAGACAGAAGTAACTTATGATGATAATGATTGTTCAGATGGTAAGATTGCTGGCGGTCTACTTGGCGGTGGAGCTGCAGCAGCAATGAGTCGAGGTGATGGAAGATGGTGGGCAATACCTTTGGGAGTTGTAGCGGGTGCAACGATTGGTTGTGATATTGACGGAGGTTAAGAGAACATTATGGCAATATATAATGATAGTAGGGTAGTCATCAACTTGAATGAGTTGGTGGCTATTAGAAGTAAGGTGGTAAGTGAGGAACTGGATAATGAGGAGATATCTCTTTTAGCGAGTGAGTTAAAGGATACTCTGACTTGGGATACTCTTTACCATATGGTTGATACGCATATACTGACATACAAGGGCAATCCACCTGTGAAGTATGGAAGCATTGCGAATGATGCTGAGTTAGTTCAGATGGAGAAGAATAGAAAGAAGTTTAAGCTTATCGAGTTAAAAGGAGGTTCATGGAGAATTCAAGTACCGTTACGAATCAAGGATTAAAGTCCTATCACATCTACTTCAAAGGAGAGTGCTTATTTAAGAATCTAGATCAGGAAGAGTTTGATTTGATCTGGGGTCGCATCTACAGATCATATCACACAGATAGTTTGTCGTTTTCTGTTTGTATAGGCGATGAATGTATCAAGGAGGATCAGAGTTATTAGTGGCACATGCGTTAGATCATTTAGAACCGTTTACGAACGATTGGATTGATTGGTTACAGAAACCTGATGATATGAATAAAGGGGAGTACAATGGCCCTCGGTGTCCCTTCAGTAAGAAGGCAAGGGATGATGGTCGTATGAAACTCGTTAAGGTTTTTGACTATTTCAGCGCGTACGACTTTTGGGAGGTTGTATCTAGAGAGTGCGATAAGTTTGATGGAAGTAAGGATATAGTAATAGTGGCTGCACAATCAGATGCAAATAAGATTAATCCAGATCAAATGTCTGGCGGCGTTGACGGACTTAACACGTTTCTGAATCAACAGGGAAAAGACTTATGGTTGTTGACAAAGATAGATGAGATGTTTACCATTGTGATGATACAAAAAATCAGCGCGTTGGACGACACATCAAAACAACTGGAGGCCAAGGGATACTACATAGGAAGATACACTGAAAAAATGATGGAAAAGGTAGTTACTGGGAGACGTAAATACAGGGAAAGACTATGAAGTATTGCGAACCAGCTGAACTGCCCAACTTTGGAGTCATTGAGGCTCAACTTGAACAAGAAGATATTGATTACCTGTGGAAGTTAGTGCATAAGTATTCTTATGATGCTGAATGGGAAGGTAATCGTTTAATAAGTATTGAAGAGGATTATAAACAATTTCCAATCAATGATGATGAGAACTTGTTTCAAAATAATGTATTGAAGCCCTGTACCGAGAAGTATTTTGAAACTTACGGTTGCCCATTTAAACTTAAGACAACACATTCACATGAACTGGCATTTAGTCGTTTCTGGTGTCGTGCATCACTTGATGGTGATTACCAAAGTATTCATGACCATCAAGGCATCTTCACGTTTGTAGTATGGTTGACCGTTCCGTTTGAAGGAAAAGACGAGAGACAGGTACAAGCTGGATTCAGGCCAGAAGCAAGTGACTTTGTGTTAGTTTATCCTGATACATGTGGACAATTACAAAAGAGAAACTTTGTGCTTGGAAAAGGTGCAGAAGGTAAAATGTTATTCTTTCCTAGTGACATAAATCATATTGTATACCCACATTACACAACTAAAGAGTATCGTATTGCACTTGCTGGCGATGTTGCTTTGAATAGCATGGCTCTTGGTTCACCCATAAATCCTGTAGAGGATAAGAAAAGAATTTTATAGATAAGTTTATAATGAACATTTCTACTGAAACAATGCAAATAGAGCTCGATGTAAAGGAGCTAGAATACATCTATGAATCACTCTCTTTTAGATTAGAGCATGACAACCATTTGATGTATCATCCTGATATTCGGAAAGACTTAGAAGATATGATGGCTACTTGGGAAGATGAGTACCTATAACGTTTATATTGGCGAATACCTAATTATGGAGAATGTTCCAGGCCAAGATGTAAAGGATAAGATGGAACATATAAGAGATTT
>ENA-OSEY01003087-OSEY01003087.1-marine-metagenome-genome-assembly--contig:-NODE-3087-length-10413-cov-15.061533_pt1 | contig 10413 bp, 19 predicted proteins | sample MGYA00248465_ERZ534230 | MGnify/ENA primary metagenome ERZ534230 (study PRJEB26409, sample SAMN06344110) | marine metagenome | isolation source: Sea water from surface | place: Atlantic Ocean:Southern... | reverse complement strand
TTCATAGGGTCATCAGACGCACCGAAGTTTACGGTTTCATCTATGAATGCTTTTCTTCCAGAACCAGAACCAACTGCTTGATAGTTAACTCTAGGTCCTTTCTCTTTTGCTAAGTCGTAAAACCAACGACTATAGATTTTAGATGGAAATGATGCACCTGCACCACTCAATCTTGTTCTTGCTTCTGCTACAGGGGTCAGTGCGAATAGACCGAGCAGGGCAACTGCGAATGCTTTCATTAGTTTTTCTAGATAAACCGAATTATATAGAGGGTCTTAACTGTATCTTAAGATACACTTAACCTTGGTGTTTTTATTTCGTAACATAAAAAAAGACTCCCGAAGGAGTCTTGTATAAGTAAGATACTTAAATCTTAGAATGTGAACTTAACACCTGCTTTAGCAGACCAGTCAATTTCATCAGCTGGTGTAGTTACTCCAGAGATCTCTCCGTAGAACTTATCATAAGAACCACCAAGGTATCCGATTAGTTCTACATCACCGAACTCATCAGCAGTTTCTGTATGAGTTACTGTAGGACCACCAGAAACGTACCAACCGATTCCGTTTGGTGTTTCTCCTTCATAACCTACTACTGCTTCTAATCCACCAGAAGTGTAAGCACCGTCAGGGTATGAACCAGTTGCCTCTAAATTCACATATGGACCAGCAAAAGCTGCACCAGATACGAGAAGAGGAGTTGCTGCTACTGCAGCGATTGTTGATTTAATAGACATGTTTAATTTAAAGTATCTCGCAAGCAATAAAAAACCTGCGGATGGTAACACCCTCGACATGGGTATTATACATTCTACGCAGGGTTACGATCTTTCGAGTCCTTCGTTTATGTAATGGTATTTAGTATACCACGGGATCAAAAATGTGTCAAGCTATACAGTTTGTGTTGATTTCCAATCATTCTCGAATATCTCTAACCCCTTATCAGTAAGAACATGATTATACATTTTATCAAATACTGCAGGAGGCATCGTAACAATATCAGCTCCATTTGCAAAGGATTGAGATACACTATTCACATATCTGATTGATGCTGATAGTATTCTTGTCCTATGAATTGCTTGAACTCTATAGACCTCATCTATATCCTTTATAAGTTGTAATCCTGCGATTGAATTATCATCTAATCTACCAACAAAAGGTGAAACATATGCTGCTCCTGCTTTTGCCGCTAGTATTGCTTGTGCAACATCAAATATCAAAGTTACATTGACACGAATCAAGTTCTTCATTGATAGTTCTGCACAGGCAAGTAGACCATCAGGTGTACAAGGAACTTTAATTGTTGCAGAGTTTGGAAACTTTGTAGCAAGACGAATGCCTTCTTCAATCATTTCATTTGAATCACCCATCACTTCCATACTTATATCTCTCAATCCAATATCTTCAATCTCTTGATATACTTCTTCTGGATCTCTACCACTTTTCATGATTAGAGTTGGATTTGTGGTGACTCCATCAATCAATCCTGTTCCATAATACTTACGAATTAATTCAGTATCAGCAGTGTCTAAAAAGATTTTCATGTTGTTTGTTGTGTTTATCATGTATCTATCAAAAATAAAGAGGGAGGTTGGATTCCTGTGTACCAACAAATAACGGGCATTACTACAGTAAGTAAATACGTCATTGCCTGAGACCCGATTGGTTGATCGGTTCTACCCTTGCGAGCAGCAGCACCACCTGTGTCTCATCACCTTAACCAGCGGTTGCCAGTAAGTTTATTCAGTCACTCCCATGTTGCGTCCAACAAATATAATATAGTGTATGTTGATACAGATGTCAAGCCCCATATTTGAATGTCATAATATGTAAATATTTGCAGGCTAAATAAAGCTACATCAATAGGTAAAAATTACAGATGAAAAAACTATTGCCTATATTATTGTTGGCAGGTTTTAGTTCACCTGCAATGGCGGATCTAACTCATAAATTATCAAGCAGTGTTCAGTTGAGTGTAAACGCAGCTGCAACTCAGGTTGATAGGATTGGTTCAACTTATACAATCTCTGGATCAAACATTGATACAACTGATGGTACAACAGCAGGTACAGTATCTGCAGGAACTATCACATCAGGCATATATGCTCCTGGTACAATTGCAGCAACTCAAGATACAGCAGGTGCAGCTTTCAGCTTTTCGAGTTCATACATCCAAGGTGATGCGGTATCAACATCAGCTCCAACAGTGGGTCAAGTTGGTAACTTCTCAAGTCAGGTATCAACAGCAGCTGGTACAAAAGATACATTAGCAGGTACTATCACAAGTGCTGGTGTCATTACAGTAACAGCAGGTGGTGCAGGTACTGTGGCTACTGGACAGTTTGTAAACGAATTGACAATTAACTAATGACAAATGAGGAGACTACTTGCGATTGTTGTGGGTGTGTCTGCCCTTGCGAGTGTGAGGACTGCGAATGCTGTTCCTGTAGTTCCTAATTTTACTCAGGGCTCGATGACCAGCAACACGGAGACAACATCTACCGTTACTGAAACAATTAATTCAATGAATTATGATACTGGATATCAATATGTGATAACTGGTACAAATATATCCCACGATGGGAATACTATTTCTGCTCCGAATACAACAGGAAATAGTAATACATTAAATGGAGTGACTTCAACATGGACGAATTTGGATATCAACAACAAACCAAACTTCACAATAACAACGCCAGGAGAAGCCTTTCAATTTACAGAAAGTTATTCTGGTCCAGGTCTTTCAAATCACACAATAATAAATCGCACGACAACTATACAAAGCGTCACAAATACAACAAGCACCTTCTCAAACTGATTTCAATCTGTTTGTTAGGATCTGCATCACCTACATTTGCGAGTGATATAGGTGGTGTCTCTGCGACAGCAAACCCAGTGGCAAACAGTTCTGGAAGTGTCACAAATCAAGCTATACAGGTTTTACAAGGTCCGTATATAACTAACACTTATGGAAATGGCATACAATGTCAAGGTCCTACTATGAACGTTACACCATTCTTAACAGGTAATATCGCCATCAAACGTCCCTATGAAGAAACATGGATGGATCCTGTTTACAACAATGTAGACGCAAATAATGATGATGTGCCCGATAATCCAGGTGAAATTTTGTATTATAAACCAGTTCGTACAGGACAAAAAGATAGTAGCACAGTGTCATTAGGTATATCTGCCACTTGGTCAAAACCATTAGATAAAAAATTACAAGAGCAATGTAAACAAGCGGCAGACGCAAATATTGCATTAATGAACCAAGCAGTTGCAAATAAAAGATTAGATTTTGAAATTGCAAGATTAAAGAACTGTGGTGAATTAATGAAGGCAGGAATTATGTTTCATAAGAACTCACCATATTATTCAGTGTGTGCTGATGTAGTATTAGTCAATCCACCAGGTGTTGTTGCAGATCATACTCATACAATCGAACATAAACCTCTACCAACTATATTACCAACTGGTGATGCAAGTGATTTAAAGGAGATTTCAATTGGCACAAATTAAATTTGAAAAACAATTTGGTAAGGGTGTAGATCCTTGGTATGCAAAGGCGGAAAGATGGGCAAAGAAACAAAAATTTCCCATCTCTTTTCTTGCGTTAGGACTTATTGCGTATCTCAAAAAAGTATGGATCAATGTTAAAATTGAAAATACTATGAGAGATGTTGATAGACAAGTTGAAGAGATTAAAAAAGATTGGGATGGATTTACTCAACCAACACCAAAGATAGTTGAAACTCCATCCGAAGTAGAGGGTTTAAATGATATGTCTATTGGCGATACTAAAGAATAATTATTCAAATATCCAAGTATTAATAGTGTACCTACTACCTATAGGTTCATCTACATAATGTGGATACATAAAATAGACAGGAAATACTATTGCCTCTCCACGTTTTACAGTTGTTATATAATCTTGTTCAGGAAAATGAAACTCTCCTTTTTCATAATCACTATTTAAACCAATAATTACACTTACATTTCTTTTATCATCAAGGTCTGGGTTTTTATCTACATGTTCTCTGGTTTTACCTGTTATTTTTCTAAGTTGATAACCTGTATCACAATGAACTCGAAAAAAAGGATACATCGCTCCATATTTTTCTAACACCTGTTCAATTGATTTAAAAACCATATTGTCTAACTCCGTATGAGGTTGTAACATAAGTTCTTTACAAATCACATTTTGTTTATTACCGTGATTCATATCAAAACAATTATGTAAATTGTCTTCTAAATGTTTGATTAGTAAATCACAAACATCAGGATTCATGGCATTTTCAAATTTTTCAATTTCTTTTTTCATAATTAATTCTTTTTCTTAATTGGAGGGAGACCTTTCTTCTCACGATATTTGTTCGTTTGAATTTCTGCACGAGTGGGTAGATCAACTTTCTTACCCAATTTTTTTTGTATAGTTGTCCATAATTTTTTGATAATAGGTTTAAAGACTCTTAGTAGTAATGGTGTTGCAGCTGCACCTGCTGTTGCAACGACTGCAATTGCCACCGTTGTGGTGGTCTGATTTATAGAAGGGAGATATTTTTCAATGGGTGTAGTTGCCTCATATAATGTCTCACAGGTTTTACCATCAGCACTCAGTTGATGACCTATAACTCTTTCATCTCCTGATTGTGTGATATCACCAACTCTAAGTTGTGCAGGACCAGGACAAGGAACTTCATCTTTGCCACCTACATTGCCAGTATCAGGTATTTCTGGTGGATCAATTTCTGGTGGTGGTGAAACAGGAGGTGGTGGTGTTTCTCTTTGAATTATCAATTGTTCTGGTGTATAATCCATTGCATCATATGTTGGATATTCACCATGAGGACATAGAGTTGTTGTGCCTTTTGGATCTTGGTTTACTAAATCTTTATCAAAAGGTCTACCAGTGACATGATCCTTATTATCCTTGTGCATCGTAACACAACCAGGCATATCCACAATCGGAAAACCAAGTTGTAATGTCACAGGTGGATCATTGTTTGGTACAAAAGGAACACCATTTAACCAAACATCGTTAGTTCCAAACTTTGGAATTGCAATATTTGGAATATTAATTTGTTTGATTTCCGACATTTACTTTACCTGTCACTGGTGGCATCATCAAGATGACACTTTCATGAACCTTTTGATTGATTTGTTCTGCTAACCACTTTCGATTCTCTTCGACTCTTGCTTCACGAGTGAACAACCCATACATCGCAACAGAAAATACAAAAAGATTGACACCCAAAGATACACCAACACCAATTTTAATTAATAAAGATTTCATAATGCTCCATATTGTTCAAGTTTTCTTCTATTTTCGTATCTTTCAATCATAAGAAGTTTTTGTTCATCAGTACATTTTGTACAATTTTCTAAACTATACTTAAGTCTTTGTATACTTAAATGGTTACTAATCTTTTCAGGTACAGAAGTAATAAAGATTGTTGTTATCATAACACTCGAACCAATTTTATAAATTGGAAAGTCTTTGTAACTCTTCAACCACTGAAAGTTTAGTTTTACTTTTTCAATGTATAATCTAAGAAATTCCTTGGGACTCTTTCGCATACCTTTCCATCTCTCTTTGAGATCTGTTATCTCTGCATCATAATCAACATTAATTAATTTTCCACAAAATTTAGTATACCATTTCCAAAGTTTTTTTAACATTATCCCTCTAATAATGTACCAAAAGATCTACGTATTTCACGTAGTTCTTCAAAGTCTTTTTGTTTTGTGCCACCATCATATGCCCATGCATAACCTTCATTAATCATCAGTTCGTTCAACGATAGTTCCGCATCACCAATATATAACCAACCAAGCAGCCTACCATACTTACCAACCCCACCTTTAAGTTCAGTGCGTATAGTGAGTTCATCATCTCCATCAATTGCTCCCTCCAATTTTTCTTTTAACCAGTTAGTGGCATCTATTCCCAGTGCCTTCTCTTCCAGATCTCTTGTTCTTTTCTCTGGCGTATCAACTCCTGCAACTCTAACTCTTTCTTTCTTGTATAGGTCAAACCCAAGATCAATGGTGACATCAATAGTATCGCCGTCAACAACACGATTTATCTCCGTTACTCTAAAATTATAGCAGGACTTCCTACTTGGTGGTGTCATCACTCCCATCTTTCATCTCCATAAATGACATCTTTAGTATATAGTAGATGTACCAAGAGACGATTACAACAAGTATTGCAACCATGATAATTACTCCCCAGACTACCATGTCAACAGGAATGCTCCTCTAATATAGGTTCTCCTACCTCAACAAAATTTAACTCACTGTTGTAAACCCAGTGCATCTTTCCCCATATATCTTTGAATTCTTCTTCTTCTAAATCCTTGATAAGGATTTTATCTTGCCAGTAAATGTGATATCTCATGCTATCATTAACATTGCTTTATGTAGTTCTTTGGAATGTTCTAGTTCATCATTTGCTATTTCTTGTATCTTTTTATCCTCTGGATGATATGCACCATACTTAACGTATGTCTCATAAGCATGCTTCTCAATCTTCATGTTGATGTCGTAAGCGTCCATAGGATCAACGAGATAGTAAACAACCATGACCCAATAATAAAATAGAACAAGATGTTTGGCAAAGAACCGATCAATCCAGTGCTTATCGCCCTCCCTAAGTTCCATTTCTTCCAGATGTTCTGTTTCATTGAGTGCCTGATAAAAGTGTTCCTTCATTAAGTATACATGATCTTCGCCTCTAAGTCCAAGACTTTCACGAAAATGTAACACACTGATAAATGCAAAGTATGGTGCTCTGGCAATTACTTCTAAAACCCAGAACCTTTGAAAGTCTCTACCTCTGTAGAGAAAGTCTAGAATGTATATTGTAACATCTAGTACGAGTGTGTTTATTTTTTTCATTTTATTTCCCGTATCATATGCAATGAAAAAGGATGCTCCTTCAAATAAGGAACATCCTCTCTTGCAAATTTTACCGCTTCAAATGCGTCGTGTGCATATTCGCACATTGAATGTATTTCGTTTTGTTGGTCGTGATAACCAAGTTCGTAATGGTGCATGATAGTTTCAATTCCAGTACATTATTATTTATTATTTTGACTAAGTATAAATTACTATGTGAGGACTCACTGACTAAACTATGATCCTCTTATAACTTACACCAGATATTCTCTCCACTTCTTTTATTAAAGCACCATACTCTTTATACATTTTATCTCCAGCAATAAAATTAGTTCTCCTACGTTCTAGTGCATCAAGTATAAGTTCATATTCTCTATCAGAATATAATGGTTTGAGTTTCATATCTAGTAATGATAATTTTGTGTGTGTCAATTCGTCTGAATAGAATTTTACGGGTTGCTTCCCGTGTATATTGTCGCCACTCATTTTCTCATTTGTTCTAAGAATATTATAGCACAATATTTACTCCTCTGCGGAAGTTAGATGTTGTTCTTGATAAAGTTGTAGCTTATCAATTAATTTTTTGTATTGTTCCCACATCCACTCGGAACCCGTACTTTCCTGATAAAGTTCACATGCCCTTATCAGACGGTATATATCATCGTTCTTAAATCTCATAGCAATGTATTACTACATTACTATATTAGCAATTCCACTTCCTAAGTGACTTGTTTATGCGGGAATCAGGATCTCTGGCAGTTTTCTTTGAAGTTAATTTCTTTTTCATTCCACTCATTCTAGCACAAAAGGATGCCCTACGGGGATTTCCAACCTTCTTTGTTGGTGCTTTAAGGTCAGATCCAGGATTTTCTCTTTCGTAAGACTTCCTTCCTTTCTCATTAAGTCCACCTTCTTTGTTCTTGCCAGCCTTTTTTGTCCAGGCTGCTTCATCTAAAATCTCGTTATCCTGTATGGCAGACTCGCTAAGTCTTTTAAATTCTTTGTAATCTATCATAATACCATCAGGTTATACAGATCTATTTATGCAGTTATCTCTTGCCACCACCCATTTGCTTGAGCATTTTTTGCAAATCTGTAGTGCTACCAACGAACATAGCATTGTTAGTAACATTCTTAGGACCTTTCACCTCTTCACCAAGGTCTTTCATTTTCTTATGTAAGTCTTGTAATTTCTCTGTCATATCTGCAACATGTTTCATTGCTGCTACAGCAACTTCATATGCTCTAGGATGACCACTTTCCTGTGCAACTTCTAGTGCACCTCTAACCGCCTCCTGACCCTGATCTATAAGACTATACAATTCTCCACGAGTATATTCATAATCTTTTTCTAGATCATCATCTTTTGATTTTACTTTTGGTACGTTAGGTTTCTTAACAGGTTCTACCTCCATGTTAAGAATGTCCTCCATGTTTTCTTCTAGACTCATAAGAATTCTATCCCTTCATTAAATCCAAAATCATCACCAGCATCTAGTAATGCAGTATCTGCTGCATCTATATTACCATCCTGATTAATATCAGTCTTGGCAACTGGTGTATATGTTCTGGTAACAGTTCTGCGGTTAACTGCTCTATCACCAAGTGTCTCATGTATGATTGCTTTCTTGATAACATCAGCAGTGTTGTAAGGACCGTATAGATATGTCTTCACAGTAAACTGTAGAGTATATACAATGTATCTACGCTCATAGAAACTATCATCCCATGTATCTTCATATGATACATTGTTTAGAACAATAGCAATGTCTCTCTTTTCATCCATATCAGGAATTAGATTGAGAGTCATTGAGAATGATGGTTGGAAGTATGGTAGTATCTGCTCGGTGATTTGTAGGGCGTCGTCTTGTGACTTAGCAATTACGCCAAGTTCAAATGATAGATTATATGGTACAGGAACATACTGTACTCTTACTTCACCACCATTGTTATTGATTATATTTTTATACTTCTGAATAGGAGATGTCTTACGAGTAGGATCATAGTCAATACTTGTCATCTCAAAGTAAATTCTTGGTAGAGTAATTGCTACCTTTCTGCTGCTAGTATTTTCTTCTAGTCTTACGATAAATTTTTGTTTAGGACCGTATGCTAACGGAACTTTAATTTCTTCTAATACATCACCTGTACTTGGATCTGTACTCTTCATTGTAATATTATTGAAGAGAGTTCCAAATGCTATAATGTTCTTACGAACTATTTGATGATAGAAATGATTGCCTAACATTATATGCTACCTGTAAAATTACCAAACTCACCAAATGGATTACCTTCTGTCCAATCAACTATATTGTCAGCAGTATCTTCTATGGCTCTGTTTGCATCGTATTCACTATTAGTATTTTGTAATGTGTCAAAGGTAGATACCACCCAGACAGCACCACTATTGTTACCAGTAAGTGATTCGTTTGCTGCAAATGTTCCAGTTCTATTTTGTACTTGTAGTATTCTTGTAGAACTATCCCAAGACTTAACCTCTGCAGTTGTAGAAGTAGTACCACCAGTTACTGTTTCACCAGCAGCAAAATCTCCTGTACCACCAACTCCCATTGTGAGAGCAATTGCAGTATCAAATAATGTTTCTACTGCATCTATTTCTGCAATACCAGTAGCAAGATCGTCTGAACCAACCTCGTATAGTTCTGCAGTGATTGCATAAAATTGTATCTTACCAAACTGGAAGAATGGTTCTTCCTTTCCAACATACTTAATTTCATACAAATTCTGTGTGAGAGGATAATATAATAAATCTCCTTCATTAGGTCTCTCAGGAACCGTAAGTTTTGCAGACATACTATGTTCTGCTACTTCTTCTGTCCACCTTTTTGTAGACACACGGAATATAATCTCGTCTGTAATACGCAAACCAAACTTACTTATAAATTCTGCGTTGTCTCCAAAACCCATCACATTAACAAGTAGCATCTCAATTTGAAATTGATCTTGATACTTAGTGTATCTGACTTCATCCAATGTGCTATCTGCTAGAACTGTCTTAGGTAGGTAATATACGTCAGAACCAAATAGTTTAATTTGTTCGTCCACAAGATCTTGTGCAAGATTCTGTTCACCAGAATGTCCTGCATGATAAGTTGGGAAGTAGGGACTTGTAGGCATCTTATCCGATCATATCCATTGGTGGTATTGCATACTTACTGAGAACTTCTGATTCAATTTTCTCAATTTCTGCAAGTGCGTCTGTGTAGATCTCTCTACCATTAAGTGTTACACCGCCAGGTAGTTGTACATTGTTATACTTAATTAAGTTCATACCCCACTGTTTTTTCAACAACGAAGTAGCATACTTCTTTACAAATACATCATTGTACATTTCGGTTGCATCATCTGGGTCTATCATACGATGAGCCTCTATTAATAGATTCTGTCCTTCTTGTAGAAAGTCTTTGTCTATATCAAGATACAAACGATCACGACGCTGAGTATATCTAAACTGCTGGAATGAACCATTGTTTAAAACCATATCTAGAGT
>ENA-OSEY01003086-OSEY01003086.1-marine-metagenome-genome-assembly--contig:-NODE-3086-length-10416-cov-2.938679_pt1 | contig 10416 bp, 4 predicted proteins | sample MGYA00248465_ERZ534230 | MGnify/ENA primary metagenome ERZ534230 (study PRJEB26409, sample SAMN06344110) | marine metagenome | isolation source: Sea water from surface | place: Atlantic Ocean:Southern... | reverse complement strand
GTATTATTAGGTCTTGGATTTTTAGTAGCAAAAATACCCACCGCGTGCTTAGCTGCAATTTTATTCAAAGTTGGAATAGAAATATTAGATTATCGTATTATACCAGTAATAAATAAAATACCAACAAAAGATTTAATTATATTTTGTATGGTTTTATTTATCACGGTTTATGAGGACCTAATGGTAGCAATAACAATCGGTGTTATCTTTGCCGCATTAAGCTCTATAAAAGATTTAAAAAATATTTTTAAAGAAAAAAATGTTTTTGCTTTCGCTGATTTTTCTGATTCAGATTATGCTAAGGGCTTAGACACGAATGAAATAAAAAATAGCGATATCAAAATTCTTAAACTAGAAGGGTCATTATTTTTTGGATCTGTTGAAAAACTAATTAAATCCTTCAATCGTATACCCAATGACAATCCCGTAATAATTGATATGAAAGAGGTCCCAAATGTTGACTTATCAGGAATATTTGGTTTAGAAGACTTAATTAAATTATCTCAAAGCCAAAATAGAAATGTTGCCATAACAAACGCAAATGAGGAAATTAGAAATAGCCTCATCGCTTTAAAATTTATTGAAAATATAGGTTCTGAAAATATTGGTAAAACGCCAGTTGAATTTTTTCAAAAAATGAATAATGATTCTAGAGCATAGCATTAATATAATCTCTGCATGACTCTATCTCGCCTTTATGAACAATGAAATCTTTTCGCATATCTAGTTTATAACTATACATTTTATCATAATAGCTAGTTAGTAAAGTCAAAATCCATTCCTTATGAATTTCTTTTTCATTTTGATGGAATGCACTCTTCATTAAATCTTTAATATTATTATAAACTACATTCCCTAATCTTCTTTTGATATTATTCAATGAACCTAAATATTTTTCTAATAGATTATCTTCGTTTACCCCATTATTTAATTCATCATATACATATTCATAATATATATTTTCAGCTCTTTTATCATCATCAACCTCCAAAATTACAAGCTTTGAACTTTGCATTTTTTGATACCAAAACCCAGGCAGGCCAGCTCTACCTATTGTTCTACTTTCATCTTCAAGAATCAATTTCTCATATTTGTGATTCAGATAATCTAGAGTTAAAATATTTTCAAAATTTGATTGAGTAGGCTGTCCACCATCCCTAATACCAAAAGCAGATCCTCTATGATTAGCAATTCGCTCTAGATCTATTGACTCTTTAAAAGAACGCAGAAAATCTGTTTTTCCTGAACCTGTCAATCCACCAATTATTATCCAATCTTTAATATAATTTTCTATATCTAGATGTTGTGAAATCACCCAATTTCTGAAATTTTTATACCCTCCCTTTAATCTGTTTACTTTTACACCGCAGTCATTTAGCCACTTAACTGCTATTTCAGATCTCATACCCCCGCGAAAACAATACAATAAACATTCTGGGTTTTTTTTCAAATGCTCAGTCCAATGGTGGATCAAATTTTCCTTTAATGATCCTTTAACCAATGAATGTCCTAAAGCTATAGCAGCATCACTTCCATTTTTTTTATACTCAATTCCGACCTTTTTAAATTGATCGTTATTTAAAATTGGAATATTTACACTTTGAGGAATAGAACCTTTTTTGAATTCATTTTCTGACCTTAGGTCAATATTGGAAACGTTAGATAAATTTCTTAATTGCAAGCTAATCTGACAAAAATATTTATTCTTATTTTAATTTTTCTATTGCTACGTTTGCTAGCAAATCAGCTCGCTCATTCTCGGGATGTCCTGAGTGACCTTTTACCCAGTCCCAAGTAATTGAATGAATTTGAATGAGAGAGTCCAGTTCAATCCATAGCTCTTTATTTTTTACTTCTTTTTTTGCAGCAGTCCTCCACCCATTTTTTTTCCAATTATGAATCCATTCAGTTATTCCATTTTTTACATATTTTGAATCAGTGGTAATAATTAATTCACAAGGCTTATTTAAATTTTTTAAAGATTCAATAACAGCAGTTAACTCCATAATATTATTAGTAGTATTCTTACTAGCACCATAAATTTCTTTCTCAGTTGTACCATACCTTAGTATGGCGCCCCAACCTCCTGGCCCTGGATTACCTTTACAAGCTCCATCAGTGAATATTTCTACTTTGTTCATCATTAAACTAAAATTACATCATTGAAGAATCAAACATTTCAGAACGTTTTTTTAACATCTCTAAACTTCTTATAGATTCTTTAAGTTTAAGTTCCAGTTTGAATTTCGTTCTATTTTGATCCTTGTATTGAATATCTAAGCTCTTAAGTTTTGATGGCGCTTGTTTAATCCTTAGAGTATAATCCTTAATCGCTTTTTCATTTTCTTTCATTCCATCAATATCTTTCAAGACTTCATATTCTTTATCCAAAATATTCTTCTCAATTGGAGCGATGTTTTCTTGATGAATTTGTTTTAATTCGTTTAGACCAGCACTAAGAGCTGAAAAATTTTCATGAAACTGAGTTAATTTTAAATTCATATTTTTCACTTCCTCTTTCAAGGATTTATGCTCCATCATTAATTTTTTAAGATCCTTGCTAGAATCTAAACGATTTTTCACAGTACCTATTTTAGCTTTAATTTTATCTTTTTCTTTAATTTGACTCTTTAACTCATTAGTTAAACTACCTTTAATTTGAATGCTATTTTCTAAATCTTTCCTCAAAGATTCTGCCGATTTGTTATTCTGCTCTAGATTTAATTTTAAGTTCTGAATAGAGTTTTCATTCTTAATTTTTTCAGAATTAATTTTTTTTGTATCATGCTTAATGGTCTTTTTTATTTTCCGTATTGCCCCTATACAATTATTAATTTTTGAATCAATATTCTTTTTTTCAATTTTAAGATCCTCTAGATCTAAAAAGTCATTTTTATTACGGTCTTCAATCATTCCCAGTTCTTTTTTTCTTGGTAGCAAAGATTTCTCTAAGGTGTCAATACGATTAGAACACCTTTCAAGATTTGAATCTACATTTGATAATGTTTTTTCTTTTTTTGATAAAAGGTCATCTATGACAGGAACATCTTTTTTATGCTCACGATTTAAAGTATCAATTTTTTTAACTAGACTACTTTTTCGATCTTTATAAATTTTCAATTGATGAGTTTCTGATTTCTTTAATGTTTTTAGTTCAAAAATCTTATTATCATTGTCATCTAATTCTTGCAATATATTTTGTAATTCATTTTCCTTTACATCTTTTTTAATGTGAAGTTGTTTATTTTTTTGCTCAGACTCTTTTTCTAGGATATGAAAGTTTTCATTCATTTTTTTTAATGTTTCAGCTCTACTCTCACCTTCTTTATAGCGAATGTTATATAGCTCAGAAGTTTTATTTTTATCATTAATTAATGTGTCTGTGTAAGATAAAACTAGTTTTTTATTTTCTTTTATTTTTTTTGAACCAGAATAGAGTAATTGATACTCTTTATGTAGTGATTTCAACATTTTTTTAGTTAATGAAAAATTTTGAGTGTGACTATTTCTAGCAGATTGTAATTTTTTACTAAATGAATCAAATTCAGAAAGTGTTTCTAAAATTTCTTTTTCTGTTTTTGATAATATTAACCTGCTCATTTTGGCGTCTTTTTCTAATACAGCTTTATTTTTATCAAGAGTATTAAGCTCACTTATTAAACCAGAGTAATCCTCTCTTGTATTTTCAAACATCTTTTCTAAATTGTTTAAGCTATCATATAGTTCTTTTTCTGAATGCTCTGTATAATTATCATTTATACTTTTATCTTTATTCAATTTGATTTTTCTTTGTTTTAAATCTTCGACCATTTTCTTATTTTGACTTATGTCAAATTCTATTTGAGAAGAGTCTCTTCCTAAGTTTATAGACTTATTATCAAAAGATTTTAATTCTAGCTCTATTACATTTTTATCTTTGCCAAGATTTAGTTTATTTGTTTCAGAATTTTCGATTTGATTTTTCAAATTATCTAACTTTTTAATATTGGATTCCATTTTCATCTTTAATCCATATTTTGTCTTTTCTAACTTGTTATCAAGCATGAATATCTTTTTATCATAAACTTTAATTGCAGAACCCAATTGACTCCTTTTTTTAGTTATTTCATCAATAGCTAAATAAGATTCTCTTATTACTTCCTCACCGGTTGCAATAAGCTGATCAATTCTATTCATTCTTTGATCTGTTTTTTCAAGAACCTTTTCCAAATTTCTAGAGTTCTGGTTTATTTTTATTAATCTTAAATCTTCTTGGTTTTTAATTCTATTTTTCAACTCGTTCAATTTTGCCTTATAGATTTTATCTAATTTTTTAGCATTCTTATTATACTCGTCCTCCAAGGAAGTTCTTTTTTGAACTAGAGCATCTAAATTTTCTTGTTCCTTTACTTGTAGGCTAATGAACGATTTCTCAGCAAGGTCTTTCTCCTTGACCAGTAGTTCCTGTGATTGAATGAGTTTACTCAATGGCAGATTAAACTTTCTTTGACTTTTTTCGGTAGCACTAATTTTTTTATTCAGTGTAAATATATCTTTTTTTGCCAAAGATATTTTTGATCTTATTTTTTTTATATCTTTTTTATGATTCGATATATTTTTTGATAATTCTTGTTTTTCAACCCGTAAATCTTTCTTAATGAGAGAAATAGAATTTTGATGATTTAAAATGGAATCACTAACTAAAACGCTGGCTTGGCTTTCATCTATATCTATGGTTTGCTTCATAAAAGTTGCATATGTACTCCCAGACTTAAAACTTATTTTATCCTCTAGAGCTTTTACTTCAGAGGCAGCTTCAAGTATTTTATCCTTTAGTTTTACTTCAACATCCTTTAACAAAGATAATTCTATATTTAATTGTTGATTAAAGGTGATTTGCCGAGAAGATATTTTTTCTTTTGATACCTTATATTGATTTATTTTTCTTTCAAATTTATCTAATTCTCTTTTTTTGGTTAATTTGAATTTTTGAATTTTCTCTACCACTTTGGATATTTTTTTCTGTAGATCAAGTAAGTTTTTCTCTTTTATTTTTATGACAGTTATGATCTTATTTTCTTCATCAAGTATTTTTGATCTATTATCTAAATAAATTTTCTTTAGTTTGCTTTGCTTTTTTATTTCTTGATCATATTCTTTATCCATTTCATTTCTTATTTTATTTATTACTTGGTCTCTGCGAGATGTCGCGTCTTCCTCTTTTTGAATCGTAACTTGTTGTGATTTTTCAATTTCATTGTTTATTAATTTTTTCTCTGCATTCAACCTATTTAATTCTTTTTTCCATAATCTGATTTCTCCAAGAATTTGATTTTCCTCAAAACGTGAACTACTAATCCATGATTTCTTTTTAATTATCGAACTTTCATAATTATCTATATCTTGTCTTATTTTCTGAATCGCTGCACTTTTTTGCTCACTAATATTCTTATCTTCAAATTCAATTAATTTGATTTTATGATTAACAGAATCAATTTTATCGCTTTCTTTTTCAATACTATGAATCAATTTTTCAAAAATCTTTAATTTTTTTTCTCTTTTCTGATTTATTACCTTCTGCTCTTTTAAGCTTTCTATTAATACTTCATTTGCTGCTTCTACATTAATTATTGTTTTATCTATGTTTTTAATTTCATCAACATGTTTAAAATCGTAATCGATCTTATTATTTTTTAATAATTTAGATTTTTCTTTAAGCTTAGAAATTGATGTCTGAATATTTTCTAATAATTCCTCATTTTTTAATTTTTCTTTGTTTAAAACTTTTATTGATTTTTCGCATGATCTAATTTGGTAGACTAATTGCCTTTCATTTTTCTTTAAATCACTTTTCTTTTTATTTAAAGTCTTTATTTCTTCTTTACATGACTGAAAAATATTTTGTTTTTTTAAATAAGATATTGAGCTTTTTCTAGTCTCAATTAATTTTAAATTTAATTCTTCAAGTTTTTGAGGAATTGAAAGTAGTGAACTTGATATATCGATCACTATTTTTGATTCTTTTAAAATATCATCATCATCTAAGTTTTTTATGAACTTATTTTTATTAAAATTAGAGCTGGCTTTTTTTAATTGAGCAGCAGACCAATTATAAGTTTTAATATAACCGTCTAATATTATTTCCAGTGATCTGTCCTGATTGTTCTTTTCTATAGCTTTAGAATCAAAATTAATTTTAAATGTGTCACTCTCAAACAGCCTTAAGGATTCTAGGACGGCTTTATGGAAATCTATCAGACTTTTTAAAACCTCAATTTCACTCGTTATTGCTAATACTGTATCTTCGCTTTCTTTAATTTTACCCTTTATGCTATCGTATTTTGAAAGCTCTTTTTTATATTCTTTTTGAAATAATGTTTTAGAATTTTCAACAAAAGACTGGTCTTGATATAATTCTTCTTGTAAAGAGCTAATAGACTTTTCAAGCAAGCCTTTTTTAAAATTTAGACTTTTCTTTTTTTGTGCAAGCGTTTTTAATTGTTCTGATAATTTTGAAGCTTCATTCTTTTTTATTACGATTTCAATTTCTTTCAATAAGTCAAAGGTTTCATCTATTTTATCCTTGTGTGCATTTACTAACTGTTTTTTATTTTGATTTATTGAATCAATGTCAGAGCTAATTATTGATTGTTTTTTCAATAATTTTTCCTGCTTAGCTCTTAGACTTTTGAGCTCTTTGTGATCAGGCTTAATTGATTTACTTATAGTACTTATTTGTTTCTGGTTACTTCTTATACTTTCATCTAGAGAAATCAATTTATCATCAATCTCTTTTTTTCTATTGTTAAGATCTAGTAATTCATTTTCTAAGTTCTTTTCAAGTAACTCATTGTTATTTATAACCTTATCTGCAGATGGCCCAAATAGTTTCGTTTGATGTAAAAGATTATTCAAATCATTGTCATAGGAAACAGTTTGAGCAGCGATTAGTTCTATCGCTTTTTGAATTTGAGTTATTTTTTCATCTCGGAGTATTATTTGACTTTTAATATTTGCGATTTCTTCTTTTAAATCCTTTTTCTTAATATTTAAAACTGACAGATCATTTTTAAAATTAAACTTTTCATAATTTTTTAATATGGAATCCTCATTATAAATATTTTTTATGTATGATTCTATTTGATATTTTTTATTTGATTGAATAAGAAGCTCTTTTTCAGTCTTTTCAATTTTGGTCAGCAATTCCTTTATTGTAATATTCTGTTTAATTTTTTCATCATTGTAATTTTTTTTTATAATAGAAATCTTATCATTAGATAATGCGATATCTTTTTTATAAGAATCTATTTTTTTTGAAAATTGTTCATTCTCGTGAATGAGTCTTTTTTGATTTGCATATAATTGATCTGAATCATTATAAAGTGATATTTGCGCAATGATAGATTCAATTGTTTCATTCACTGAATTAATATCCTTACGAGTGTTAAAAATAAATGAGCTTAATTTTTTAATCTTAGAATTTGTCTGGTATTTCTGAATTACAATTTCACTAGCCGAGCTGTTGCCCATCATTTTATTAGCGATAGCCTTAACATATTCAAATTTTGACGCAGTTTCTGTTTCTAAAATTTTGGCTTTTAGGTTTTCGTTTATGTATAGATCATTTTCATTACCATCATTATGTGAACTTTCTATTTTTAACGTTGAAGAAATTTCGGCTAATCTGTATTTTTTTTGAATGATACCTTTAATTTCATTTGTTTCTGAAACAGTTAGTATTTTAAATGCGACCAACTTTTTTATGTGGTAATAAATCTTCTCTTTTGGAAAAGATATCTTGTCCGCAATTTCAGAGGCTGTAAAAGAATCTTCTCCAATACATGAAATTATCTTTTTGGGTATTGGCTTAGAAATTGCCTTAATGACTTTTTGGTCTGAAATATTAGATATTAAGTTTTCAAAACTCATTATTATTTTGTTGTATTTTATTTTTATTATTTTTTACAACATTAAAATAAATAGCCTATAAATAGAAGATAATTCCTCTATAATTGTTGTAAATCAATTTAGCTATATAAATATAGGAAGACAATGAGTTTGCAATGTTATAACCCTGTAAAAATTATTTACAATAGTTTGATGCGTATATATGAAAGTACTTATTTAATTACCAAATTTTAACTCTATCATTTGGATCGATATACATTCCATCACCAGGTTTTACGTTGTATAAATTTACAAATTCAGGCATACTTACTAATGGTCCATTTGCTCTAAACTCGCCAGGAGAGTGTGGGTCTGTTTTAATTTGCCTTATTAATTGTTCATCTGTTGATTTTGAACCCCATATAGTTGCCCACCCAAAAAAGAATCTTTGATCTCCAGTTAAACCATCTATGATAGGAGCTTTGCTGCCTTTCTTTGATAATTGATATGCTTTGTATGCAATCACTATACCTGCCAAATCACCAATATTTTCACCTTGCGTGAATTCGCCATTTACTGGTGTGCCATCGACAACTGTGTATCCATTATATTGATCAATTAATTTTTTTGTTCTTTCTTCGAATTGCTTTCTGTCTGATTCTGTCCACCAATTTCTAAGTTCCCCATTTCCATCATATTTTGAACCTTTATCATCAAAACCATGGCCCATTTCATGTCCTATGACCGCTCCAATTGCTCCATAATTAACTGCATCGTCTGCTTCCATATTAAAAAATGGAGGCTGAAGTATACCAGCTGGAAAAACAATTTCATTTAATAAAGGACTATAATACGCATTAACGGTTTGAGGGGTCATACCCCATTCTTCCCGATCTATTGGTTTGCCTAATTTTTCTCGATTTTTAATTGTTCGATCTAATGTAGAGTTTTTTATGTTTCCTATTAAATCATCCTTTGAGATAACTAGGTTACTATAATCTTTCCATTCATTTGGAAAGCCAACTTTAGGTCTAAACTTTTTTAATTTTTCTTGAGCCTGAACTTTTGTAGAGTCGCCCATCCAATCAAGTTCCTCTATTGATATCCTGTAAGCTTCTCTTAAATTTTCTACCAGCTCCAACATTCTATTCTTTGCCTTTTGATCAAAATGTTTTTCAACATATACTTTACCAATGATCTCTCCTAACCTACCACTTACAACACTAACACCTCGCTTCCATCTAGGCTCCATTTCTTCAACGCCACTAAGGACTGTTCTGTAAAAATAGAAATTTTGTTTTTCAAATTCGTTATTTAAAAGGCTCGCATTTCTATTTAATAAAGCCCATTTAAAATAAATTTTCCAATCTGATAAAGAAGTTTCAGTTATTATGCTGCTTATGTTTTGAAGGTAGTCTGATTGATTTAAAACTATTTTTTCAAATTTTTCCATCATAGTAGCATTAAACCATTTATCCCAATCAAAACCAGAGATTTGATTTTTTAAGTCATTGTAAGTAATCAAATTATAGGTTAATTCTGGATCTCTGTTTTTTTCTTTTTTCCAATGATGCTTTGCAATTCTCTTTTCTAATTGGAAAACCTTATCAGCATTTTTCTTAGCATCTTTAATTTTTGCTAATCGAAATATTTTTTCAATGTGAATTACATATTCTTTGCGGATGTTTTTACTTTTAGCATCTTCATCAAAATAATAACCTCTATTTGGAAGCCCTAAACCACTCTGTGATAAATAAGTAATATGCTCAGAGGGATTTTTTTTATCAATGTAAACATAAATACCAAATGGAGCAGTAGTATAAATGTCTGCATAAGCAAAGTATTCAGAGAGATCAAAATAGTCATTTATTTCATCAATTTTTTCTAGTTCTGGAAGAATACTTCTTATACCAGTTTTTTCTAATGTTATTGTATCCATATAACTCTCGTAAAGATCACCAATTTTTTGGTTGTCAGATCCACTAGTAGAGTTGGTTTTAGATGCTTCTTCAATAATCTTTTTGACATCTTCGCGCGCCTTTTCTCTTAACACTGTAAATGTAGCATAGCGAGATTTATCCTTTGGCAGCTCAAATTCCTTAAGCCACGTTCCATTAACATGCCTATAAAAATCATCTTGAGGCCTTACGGTTGAATCTACTCTACTAAAGTCAATTCCAGATTTTTGCATTTGTTTTTCCTTAGTTATGCATGAAGAAAAAAATATCGTAAAAATAAACCAGAGATAAAAAATATTCAATTGTTGCATTTTTTTTCAATTAAAGTATACATATAATTTAGAATCAAAATTAAAATATGATTTTTTAACCTGTAATAATTTTAGTTTGGTATAAAAGTTATATCTGGGCTTCCCCAGGTATAACTTTGATTGTTTCCACTCCAACTTGTTGGCATGGTTGTTGAATTAAAAGAACCACTTTTATAATAAGATCTATTTATAGTTATATTTCCAAAAGTATTTGGAAGAGAGGAATTAAAACGGAATCTAGACCCTCCAGAAGTACCATTGATAGCTACTGCTACATAATA
>ENA-OSEY01003085-OSEY01003085.1-marine-metagenome-genome-assembly--contig:-NODE-3085-length-10416-cov-4.678499_pt1 | contig 10416 bp, 3 predicted proteins | sample MGYA00248465_ERZ534230 | MGnify/ENA primary metagenome ERZ534230 (study PRJEB26409, sample SAMN06344110) | marine metagenome | isolation source: Sea water from surface | place: Atlantic Ocean:Southern... | reverse complement strand
GATCCTACTGCACGAGATGATGAAGGGGTAGTTAATGAAGGTGCAACTTTAACAGTTGCAAATAGTGACAATGCAAATGTTACAGGCTCTTATGATGCAAACGGTGAGCACTCTGGAGATATAATGGATACCAGTTCAGCCACAAACGCCGATGAGGATGATGATGGTGATGCGATCGAAGTAACTCATATTCAACATAGTTCAGCTGGGTCTGCAACTGCAGTAACTGATGTAACATATTCTCATGGTACAGCAACTTCAGTTACTGGCACTTATGGAACATTAACTATTGGTTCAGATGGAAGTTATGAATATGTTGCTGATCAAACAGCTGCGAATGCTCTAGCCTCTGGAGAAAGTGCTAATGATGTATTTACTTACACAATCACTGATGCAAATAGCGCAACTGCTACAGCTACACTTACAATTAAAGTTTTAGGTGTAAATGATGCTCCCGTAGCACAAGATGATGAAGGTGTTATTGTGGAAAATGGTACTTTAACTGTCGCAAATGGCGCAAACGATAATGTTTCTGGCTCCTATGATGCAACAGGAGAACATTCTGGTGATGTAATAGATACGAGTTCAAGCTCAAATTCTGATAGTGATGTTGATGCATCAGACACTTTAAGTATAACCCAAATTAAAAAAAATGGTGGAACTAATTCTGCCGTATCTTCTGGCAGTTCCTATAATAGTAGCGGAACATCTGTGACGGGCACTTATGGTACACTAACAATTGGAGCTGATGGTTCTTATACTTATATTGCAAATACAGCAGCTGCTGAAGCTTTAGACTCAGGTGATGAAGAAGATGATGTTTTTGTTTATACATTAAGCGACGGTACCACAACGACAACTGCTAATATTACAATAAAAGTTTTAGGAGCTAACGATACTCCTGTTGCACAAAATGATGTTGGGGTAATTGATGAGGGACAAACTTTAACAGTTTCTAATGGTGATAATGCAAATAAAACTGGAGACTCATTTGATGCAGATGATGAACATTCAGGGGATGTAATTGATACAAGTTCAAGCTCTCATTCTGATAGTGATGCTGATGCTTCTGCCTCTTTATCAGTTACAGTAATAAGAACTGGGTCAACTGAAGGCAGTGGAACCATTGGAACTTTAGGACAAGCTTTATCAGGTACTTATGGTTCATTAACAATGAACTCCAATGGTTCATATTCTTATGCTGCAAATAATAATATTTCTGGTCTTGATAGTGGGGAGAGTGTAACAGACGTTTTTAATTATACTGTGTCTGATGGAACTGCAACAGATGATGCAACGTTAACAATAACTATTTTAGGTTCAGGTACTGCAATTAATGCAGTAAATGATACTGATAGTGTTAATGAAGATGCAACAGTTACAAAAACAGGTTCACAAAATGATCTATTAAATGATGACAGTGGAGATAGTATTGCCGTTACTCAAGTAAAACCAAACGGCGGATCTTATTCAAGTGTACAAGCTTCAAGTACTTATAATAGTAATGGAACATCTATTACAGGAACTTATGGAACTATAGTATTTGGTGCAGATGGTTCTTATACTTATACAGCTGATCAATCAGCTGCAGATGCGATGGAAGCAGGTCAAACAGAAACTGATGTGTTTGTTTATGAAATTACAGATAGCACAGGTGCTACAACAACTGCAACATTAACAATTACTGTTACAGGGGTAAACGATGCCCCTACAGCACAAAATGATGCTGCTTACATAAATGAAGGTTCAACATTAACAGTTTCTGATGGTGACAATGCAAATATTACTGGTACCCTAGACGCTACAGGTGAGCATACAGGTGATGTAATACATACAAGTTCAAGTTCACATCAAGATAGCGATCCAGATGTTAATCCTACTTTAACAGTTAGTGCTATCAGAAAAGGCTCATCTGAGGGAAATGGAGATGCGGGAACTGTTGGAGCATCTTTAAGTGGAACTTATGGTGCATTAACCATTAATGCAAATGGTTCTTATACATACGTAGCAAACAGCAATATTACAGGTTTATATTCAGGGGATAGTCGAACAGAATATTTCAATTATACTTTAAGTGATGAGGATGGAGCAACTGATACAGCGGTAATACAAATAACTATTTTAGGTCAAGGAACTGCACCTGCAAATAATGCTCCTGTTGCAAGAGATGATGCTGGTTATATTAATGAGGGCGCAACTTTAACAGTTTCAGATGGTGATAATCCAAATGTTTCTGGTTCTTATGATGCTACAGGTGAACATACTGGAGATGTCATAAATACCAATAGCACCTCAAATTATGATACGGATTCTGATGGTGATACTTTAACGGTGGCTTCATTTAGAACTGGCTCAACGGAAGGAAGTGGAACGGCTGGAATTTTGGGTTCAGCTTTGACTGGAACATATGGACAATTAACATTAAATGCTAATGGTTCTTATACTTATGTTGCAAATCAAAGTGCTGCAAATGCACTAGCATCTGGAGAAAGTGCTACAGATAGCTTCAATTATACAATTTCTGATGGGAATGCTGGAACAGATACAGCTGTATTAACAATTACTATTTATGGAGTGAATGATGCTCCAACAGCAGTAGATGATACTGATAGTGTTGACGAAGATGGAACAGTTACCAAAACAGGCTCTCAAAACGATGCATTAAACGACGATACTGATCCTGACTCTAGTGACTCTTTAGTAGTCACTCACATTCAGCCAGGCAGTGGTTCAACGTCAACAGTTTCGTCTTCAAGTACTTATGATAGTAACGGAACATCAGTAACGGGTACTTATGGAACATTAACTATAGGTGCAGATGGTTCTTATACTTATACAGCGGATCAAAGTGCTGCTGATGATTTAGATGCTGGAGATGAAGTAACAGATGTATTTACCTACACTATTTCTGATGGCAATGGTGGAACAGATACAGCTACAATTACTATTACAGTAACGGGAATAAATGATGCCCCGGTGGCACAAAATGATGAAGGGGTTGTAGGTGAAGATGATACTTTAACAGTTGCAAATAGTGCAAATGCAAGTGTAACCGGTTCTTATGATGCGGCTGGAGAACATTCTGGAGATGTTATTGATACCAGTTCAAGTTCTCATACCGATAGTGATGCAGATGATAGCGCTTCTTTATCTGTTTCGGCAATAAGAACAGGACAGGAAACTGGATCTGGAACATCAGGCACAGTTGGTGTAGCTTTAACAGGAACATATGGACAATTAACTTTGAACGCTGATGGTAGTTATACTTATGTTGCCAACCAAGATGCTGCTGATGCGTTAAGTGCAAGTGGTGCGTATGATTATTTTACTTACACTTTAACCGATGGAACAGCCACTGATACAGCAGAAATTAAGATTTTAGTTTTAGGAGATGATAATGATAGACCAACTGCTACAGATGGTTCAGTATATATAAATGAAAATAATACAGATGCTACTCACGGTACCAGAACTGCATCAAACATAACTTATACCTTTTCTTCAACTGGTTCTGAATTTAATTATAGCGATGTAGAGAATGATACTTTTACCAAAATAAGAATCAAATCTTTACCCTCAAATGGTACTCTACATAGACTTGATGCTAATGGATTTATAACTGGAACATTTTCGGTAAATGATTTTGTCGAAAATTTTAATAGAATTCATTACGTGCCTGATGCAAATTCTGAAGCAGATGATTCTTTCGAATATAGAGTTAATGATGGCAGTCTTACTAGCTCATCAAATAACACAATGAACATTTATGTAAATGCTGCACCAGTTGCAGTATCTGATACAGATAGTATTACTGCAGGAAACTCTGCTGAAACAGGTAATGTGATTACTAATGATACTGATAGTGATGATAGTACATCTGTAATGACTATTACAGGAGTTGGAGCTGGTGCTGAAAGCTCAACTTTACCTAATCGAAATGTTGGCTCAGCTGTTTCAGGAACATATGGAACTTTGACGTTAAATAGTGATGGATCTTATAGCTATGATGTATCAGGAAATGCAGCAACTATTGCACTTGCAAATGGAGCAACAGCAACAGATACATTTTCTTACAAAGTAAAAGATGATGAAACAAATGCAGGATCCAAAGCTTTAGATATTGGAATAATTACATTTACCATTACTGGTATTGATGAAGGTGTGACAGCAAATAATGATTCTATTACAGTTTCTACTTCACAAGGCTCTAAAACAATCACTAATGGTCATGCAAAAGATGCTGAGGGTAATGACAGCAATAATGGAGATGGAGATACACTTACAATCACTAATTTTGCTTTTGCTCCAGGAGGAAGTGAAGGAGTTGGTTCAACAAGTGCTGCTGGTAGCACTGTTTCAGGAGACTATGGTACTCTTAAATTAAATGCTGACGGAAGTTATACTTATACAACTAATAGCACACTCGTTGATGATGAAAACTTACAAGCTGGCTCACCGCCAATTTATGATTATTTTTGGTACACAATATCAGATGGCAATACTACAGATACTGCGGTAATCACTATCAAGATTGTTTTCCAAGCTTCTACAGGACCAGACTCAGGTGATCCCAGTGGACCTACTGGACCTGAACCAGGAGATGAGTCAGGTGATGAAAGTAGCTCGGATAAAAAAGGTAAAGGAAAAAATAATAAAGATAGTAGAAATGATAGAAAACAAAGAAGGTCTGAAAAAATTGATACTCCTGAATTAGAATTACCACCATCGACCGCAAGAGACGCAGCTGAGTTCAATCAAGGATTAAAATTAGTTGATCTTGTAGCGGAGTCAAAATCTGTGGATGCTGGTGGAAATGAAGATATTGATACCTTGAAAGCTAAATTTACAAAAGAAGGTATGAGAGTTAAATTTAAAGTTTTCAATGATGAGGGAAAAGAAATTCAAAAATATTATGGAGTGATGAAAGATGGTTCACCTTTACCCAATTGGATAAAGGTTGATCCAAAAACAGGTAAAACAACTACCAATATTCCAAAAGGTATGAAGCTGGTAGAATTTAAAATTGTTGCAATTGATTTAGATAATAATGAGAAACAAGTAACAGTCGTTATTGATCCAAAAAAGATTGCGCAAGATAAGGATATTTTAAAACAAATACGAAAAGGTAATAAAACCAAAGTTGATGTTAGAACAGATGGATCTGTTGAACTTCAGTCAACTGATCAAACAGGATCAATAGATCGAACTACATCAAATATACTTAATAATAACAGATTTAATGAGTTTTCAAAAATGGAACCAACTGAAAAGTTGAATTTAGAGACAAAGATACTCGAGAATAAATTTATTTTAGATATTCCAGAAGATTTTAAACAAAGTTTTAAAGCCTTTAAGGTTTTACAAAGAAATGGTGAAGAAGTACCAGAATGGATTAAAATTGATACTGTGACCGGACAAATAATAGCTGAGCCACCAAAAGATATTGAAAATATCAAATTAAAAATTATTGCAGAGAATGAAAATGGTGAAATCTCTGTTAAGGAAATCGAACTTGAATTTAAAAAGGAAAATGAGAACACAGGAAAATTAATTGATCCAGAGACAAATTTTGAACCATTAAATGCTCAACTTGCAAAAGAAAAAATTAACTTTGATGATTATGGCGATAAGATAATTCAAAGTTTATAATATCTAATGAGCAGACTTTTAATAATAATAATATTATTGATATCGGTTAATTGTGTAAATGCAGAAGAAAGAACTGCAAGAGCTTTAGTGTCGGCAACTGAAAAAGTTTCAATTTCTAGTGAAATTTCTGCAAGAGTTGAAAAAATAAATTATTTACTTGGTGATGCGTTTCAAAAAGGTGATGTTCTTATAAGCTTTGACTGTAAATTATATAAAGCTCAAAACGAAGTAATCAAATCAAATTATGAAAGTGCAAAAATTCAATTAGAAAATGATAAACAGCTATTGGAAATGAGATCTATTGGTAAACTGCAATATCAATTATCTGTCTCAGCTTTAAACAAAGCAAAAGCTGAAATGGAAATTTCAACTTTAAACGTAGAGAGATGTGAGGTTATAGCTCCTTACGATGGTAAAGTAATGGATGTGTATACCAATGTTTTTTCAACTATTGAAGAACGACAACCATTGATGGATATTGTTGGCGATGGTTTACTTGAGGCTGAAGTAATTGTTCCAAGCACATGGTTAAAATGGCTCAAGACTGGACATGAAGTAGAAATTCAAATTGATGAAACAGGGGAAACTTTAAATGCAAAAATAATTAGTTTAGGTGCTGCCGTAGATGCAATAAGTCAAACCATTGAATTAAAAGCTCAGTTTAACGAAAAATATGAGAGTTTGATTCCTGGTATGAGTGGGATAGTTAAATTTTGAGCGAAGATAAAAGTATAAAAATTGCAAAGTTAATCGGTTTAGAAAAAAAAACTAGAGAAGCTAAAACTGAGGATGAATTAAATTTTGTTATTGTAAATGAAACAAGACAATTGGTAGACTATATAAGCTCATTTCTTTTACTGAAATCACCAACTGATAGCTTTGTTACTAAGGCAACTTCTGATTTAGCAACAGTTGATAGAACTTCTCCATTAATTAATTATTTAGAAAGAATTATAAATCATAAAAATTATAAAGATAAAAAAGATATTCAAAGTATTGATCTTGAAAAAATTTCAAAATCTTTGAAGATTAAAAAACCAAAAAATATTCCAAATTTTATTTTACAAGTTCCTTTATTTTCTCCTCAGCAAGGTTTTCAGGGGTTTTTGATTTTATCTAAAAGCGAAAATTTTAAAGATTCTGAAATTGATTTACTTATTCATTTGGCAAGCACTTTTGGCCATGCACTCAATTCTTTTAAAAAAGATTTCTCTATTAATAAACTTTTAAAAAAAAATTTCAGTGGAAAACGTTTTTGGATGGGTGTATTTGTTTTTTTGATTATTTCAATAATTCCTATCAAGATAAAAAGTACTGCACCAGTAGATGTTGTACCTTCATCTCCAAAATTAATTACAGCACCTTTTGATGGTGTTGTGAAAAATATTGTTATTAATAATAATGATAAAATAATAGTAGGTGATTTAGTAGTTTTACTTGAAGATCTTGATTTAACTAATGAGTATAATCTTGCACAACAATCATTACAAATAGCTGAGAAAGAACTTTTACGAAGTCGACAATCATCTTTTTCAGATAAAAAAGAAAAAGCAAGATTGGCAGAATTAGTTGCGCAAGTAGATTTAAAAAAAGCTGAATTAAAATCGGTGTCAGAAAGACTAAAGAATTCAAAAATATATTCTACTCAAAACGGAGTGGCAATAGTTGATAGGAAGTCTGAGTGGCAGGGAAGACCAGTGTCAGTGGGAGAAAAAATTATAACTATCGCTAATCCTAATGAAATCGAATTCTTAATATGGCTACCTGTAAAAGACTCTTTGGTAATAGAGAAAAATAGTTTGGTAAAAGTTTTTTTAGATGTAAATCCGATGAGATCTTTAAAAGGAAAATTACTGCGAGCCTCTTACCAACCTTCATTATCACCTGAGGGTATATTATCCTATAAATTAACTGCTAGTTATGAAGGAAATGCAAAAAAATTACCTCGAATAGGCTTAAGAGGCACTGCCAAAGTTTATGGAGGAAGAGTACCTTTATTTTATTATTTATTTAGAAAACCAATAACATTTGTAAGACAACTAATTGGAATATGATAATCCCTTATTTAAGACAAGACTTGGAGATATTACGAGGTAATAGTAGAGAAGATGGATCACCAGCATGGCTTCTTTATGATGCTATTCGAAACAAATATTTTACATTGGGAATTACAGCTTTTCGATTAATTAAAAACTGGAAAGGTGGAGAAGATTTAAAAAAGTTTGAAAAAAAAATTAATTCACAAGGCATTGAGACTAATACTGAGGAAATAAAAAGTTTCATAAGCTTTTTACAATTAAACAATTTAATTATTCAACCAATAGGGCAGGGGGTTCCTTTACTTTCAAAACAAAAAGCAAGTTTAAAAAAAAATTGGCTACTTAATCTTATCCATAGTTATTTATTTTTTAAAATACCTTTATTCAAACCTGATGAATTCCTTAATAAATCAATATCAAAAGTAAGGAAATTAGGATCCAAAAATTTTAGAAATGTAATTTATCTTTTAGGTTTTATAGGAATTTTTTTAGTAATCCAACAATATGAAAGTTTTGTTAAAACTTTTATGTATTTTTTTACTTTTAATGGTCTACTACTTTACTTAATTACTCTTATTTTTGTAAAATGCTTACATGAACTTGGACATGCTTTTGTGGCAAAACATTTTGGCTGTAGGGTTTCTGCAATAGGTATAGCTTTTTTAGTTTTTTTTCCTTTTTTATATACCGATACAACAGATGCATGGAGATTAAGAAATCACAAAGAAAGACTACTAATTAACTTTGCTGGTATTCTAACAGAATTACACCTTGCTTTAATTGCAACTTTTGCTTGGGCAATATTACCTGATGGTGGTCTAAAAAGTGTGGCTTTTTTTATAGCAACAACTAGTTGGATTTCTTCTTTAGCGATTAACGTGAGCCCTTTTATGAGATTTGATGGATATTATGTTTTTGCAGATTGGCTTAAAGCTGAAAATTTACAACCCAGGTCTTTTGCCTTAGCTAGGTGGAAAGTAAGAGAAACTTTTTTTGGATTAAATCACAAACCCCCTGAGGAATTAAATCCATCCAGACGATGGATATTTATTAGTTATGCATGGTTAACTTGGCTTTATAGATTCTTTTTATTTATAGGAATTGCTTTATTAGTTTATCATCTTGCGTTTAAAGTCTTAGGTATAATTCTATTTATTATCGAAATTTATTGGTTCATAATGGCTCCGATTGTTAGAGAAATTAAACAATGGTGGCTTTTAAAATCAGAAATTAAATTTAATAAAGAAACAAAAAGATTATTAATCATAATATTTTCAATACTAATACTTTTATTAGCTCCATGGAAATCATCCATGAAAATACCTGCGGTCTATGTTTCAGAAAAATATTCTAAAATTTATTCACCTTATTCAGCTCAAATCAAAAATATATTAGTTCAAAAAGATGAAATAGTTAAAAAAGGTCAACCTTTAATAGAATTATATTCTCCTAATTTAGAAGATTATATTAATTCAACTAGAAGAAAATTAAAATTAATCAAAACTAAATTAAATCGATTGAGTGATAGTGCGGGTAATATGGATCAATATATTACTTATCAACAGAGACTTGTTTCAGTTCAGAGTGAGCTACATGGTTTATTAAAAATACAAAATAAGATGACAATTAGAGCTCCATTTAGTGGATCAATTAAAGATCTTGATAACTTATCAAACGGCATGTGGGTTAGTAATAAGAATGAACTTTTTGGAATAGTTCATTATGGGACTGGACAAGTAAAAGGTTTTGTAAAAGAAGAACAGATTGATCGATTTAAATCAAATAATACTGCAGTCTTTATACCAAACGATGGAGTGCATAAAAAAATTAATTTAATTTCCAGATCATTAGATTTCTCCTCAGTTGGAATACTTCCTTATCTATCTCTTTCATCAACACACAAAGGTCCCATTGCTGTTAGGTTAGATGTGGATAAAGAGTTTGAAAATAGACCAGAGACTGCTTATTATTCTGCAAATTTTAGACCTGTAAACAAAACTAACATTGAATTCGAATTACCAGGATACGTTCATGTTGATGGTTATCGATATAGTCCATTCTTGAAAATGTTTAAGAACATCTTCTCTTTATTAATAAGAGAGAGTGGTTTTTAATTTTTTTTTAAACTTTGAAAAGCTTTAAGCGCTGCAGCTCTTGCTTCTTCATGGATGACAATTGGTTTGGGATAATTTTTCCCAATGATAGTGTTTATTGCTTCTTGATATTTCGTTTCCATTTCCCAAGGTTTGTGAATAAATTTTTGTGGGACTTTACTTAATTCAGGTATCCATTTTTTTACATATTTTCCTTCTTTATCAAATTTTTCTCCTTGAAGAATTGGATTGAATATTCTGAAATATGGTGCTGCATCCGCTCCACAACCTGCTACCCATTGCCATTGGGCAACATTATTAGCTTTATTAAAATCAAGTAGGCAGTTTCGAAAATGTTTTTCTCCCTCAGTCCAATTAATTCTCAAATGTTTAACCAGAAAAGATCCAACCACCATTCTTATTCTATTATGCATCCATCCAGTTTCATAAAGTTCTCTCATTCCAGCATCAACTATTGGATAACCTGTCATTCCAGACTTCCAAGCCTTTAAAAATTTTTCATTCTTTACCCAAGGAAATCTATCAAATTCCTTTCTATAATTTCCTTTTAAAAACTCTGGGAAATAATTTATTAAGCTATGTGAAAATTCTCTCCATCCCAATTCATTAATATA
>ENA-OSEY01003084-OSEY01003084.1-marine-metagenome-genome-assembly--contig:-NODE-3084-length-10418-cov-4.825549_pt1 | contig 10418 bp, 11 predicted proteins | sample MGYA00248465_ERZ534230 | MGnify/ENA primary metagenome ERZ534230 (study PRJEB26409, sample SAMN06344110) | marine metagenome | isolation source: Sea water from surface | place: Atlantic Ocean:Southern... | reverse complement strand
TTCCGTCTGTTCTCATATATGTTATAAGTCCAACGGCATCCCCCTCAATATCAATTCCTTGGTAAAGCCTTTGAGCGATTTGCATAGTTCTTGACGCACCAAATCCAAATTTACCCGACGCAGTTTGTTGTAAAGTTGATGTTGTGAAAGGTGCCAATGGGTTTCTTTTATAAACTTTAGATGAAACATCTGTTATTTTATAAGATTTAGATCTTATCTCTTTTAATGCATTTTCTGACTCAGCTTTTTTCTTAAAAGAAAACTTTTCAATCTTCTCGTTATTAAAAATTGAAAGTTTAGATTTTATAATTTTGTCGTGGTTTTTAAAGTCACACGAAATTGTCCAAAATTCTTGTGGTTTAAAAAGTTCAATCTCGTGTTCGCGCTCAGTCACTAGTCTTAGAGCCACTGATTGAACTCGGCCTGCTGATTTTGAACCTGGAAGTTTTGTCCATAAAATTGGAGATATATTGAATCCAACAAGGTAATCCAAAGCTCTTCTTGCCATATATGCATTCACAAGAAGAGATTCTATTTCTCTAGGATTATTTATTCCGTTAGTAACTGCTTTTTTTGTAATTTCATTAAATACAACTCTTTCAACTTTTTTTCCTTTTAAAAGCTTTCGACTCTCTAAAATTTCTCTTACGTGCCAAGCAATAGCCTCTCCCTCTCTATCAGGGTCAGTTGCTAGTATAATTTTTTCTGAATTAGCAGCTGCATCTGCAATCTCTTTTACATATTTTTTTGAAAATGTATCTAGTTCCCATTCCATTTTAAAATTATTAGAGGGATCTACAGAGCCGTTTTTAGAAGGCAGATCTCTTACATGGCCATAACTTGCTAATACTTTATAATTTTTACCTAAGTATTTATTTATGGTTTTTGCTTTTGCGGGACTTTCTACAATAACAAGATTCATTATTATTGATCTTACTGTCAAAAATAAAGCTGTTTGTCAAATCAATGTGAAATAAGTGTTGATTTTAAAGTTTAATTTTATCCTCAGATTTATTTTTTATTCTGACAATGTTCTGTCTATGAGTATACAAAATAATAATAAAAGTAATAAATAAATAGCTAGTTAATTCAAAATTATTATTAAAAAAAGAAACTATAAATACAATCATTGTTGATAGAATTGAAGATAAAGAGGAATATTTTGAAGCTATTGATATTAAAATCCAAGACACACAAAAAATTACACCTAAATTAAAGGATAAAATAAAAATTATACCAAGATAAGTTGCTACTCCTTTTCCACCTTTAAATCTAAGCCAAACAGGAAATATATGACCTAATAATGCAGCAAGGGATGATAGATAGATTAAATCTGTAAAATATTCTTTCGTAATAAGAATTGGTATAATACCTTTTGATATATCTAAAAATAAAGTAAGACCAGCAACTATTTTATTTCCTGTCCTTAAAACGTTAGTTGCTCCAATATTTTTTGAACCTATTTTTCTTAAATCTTTATTTAAAAAAATCTTTGTAAGTATTAAACCGAATGGTATGGAACCAGATAAATAAGATGCAATAAATACTGTGATTATTTCAGTTGTCACTGTAAACTAAAAACGCTTTCTCCCTTAAGATAAGTCATTAAAACTTTTCCTTGAAGCTTTCTATTTTCTATAGCGGCATTTTTAGATTTTGATTTCAATTTTGACACATCGACCTTCCAAGGCTCATTTAGGTCAAAAATACATAAATCAGCGTCTGATCCTTTTTTTAAATTACCTTTATTAATCTTTAATATTCTAGCTGGATTACATGTTATAGTTTCTATAATTTTTTTTAATGGTAGTGACTGATTATGGTAAAGCTCAAGTGCTAATGAAAGAAGGGTTTCAATACCAATAGAGCCTTCTGCAGCTTGTGCAAAAGGAAGTCTTTTACTTTCTTCATCTTCAGGTTTGTGATCAGATACAATTACATCTATATATCCATCTTTAATTCCTTTAATCAAAGCCTTTCTGTCATCTTCTTTTCTTAAGGGTGGAGACACTTTCATAAAGGTTTTAAAATCACCAATATCGTTTTCGTTAAGTGAGAGATTATTAATTGAAACACCCGCTGAAAAATTTATACCTTCTTTTTTATATTTTTTAATCACTTCAACTGATTTTGCAGACGAAAGTTGAGAAATATGATATCTACACGGATATTCCCCCAAAAGTGACAGATCTCTTTCAATTATAATTTTTTCTGCAATATCAGGTATACCTTGCAAACCAAGTCTAGTAGAAACTTCTCCTTCGCTAATGCATCTTCCTTTAGATAATTCTTGATCTTCAGGATGTTGCATTACTAGTACATCAAGGTCAGAAGCATAGTTCATTATTCTGGACATGATTTCAGAGTTTTGGATAGTTTTTGTTGCATCAGTAAAACCAATTATGCCTTTTTTAGATAATAATCCAAATTCAGTCATTAATTTTCCCTCCATGTTTCTAGTAAGTGTAGCAGCAGGAAAGATATTTATAACTGACTTATCTCTCCCTCTTCTTAAAATAAAATCTACCATTGATACGTTGTCAATTGCTGGACTAGTATTTGGCATAGAAACTACAGATGTAACACCACCTGATAGCGCCGCATTACTTAAGCTTCTAAAATTTTCTTTATATTCAAAACCAGGTTCACCTACAAAAACTTTCATATCTACAATACCTGGTATTAAAACTTTACTTTTTAAGTCTATCTTTTCTGATTTTGATGGAATATTTTCTTTATTAACTTTTTTACCTACAGCTTTAATTTTACCATTTGCATCTACTATCAACCCCCCAATTTCGTCTATGCCTTGTGAAGGATCAATTATTCTAGCATTAACAAAATATTTTTCTTTCATTATTATTTACAATATAATTTTAAGCATGCCATTCTAACTGCTACTCCTAGCTCAACTTGCTCCTTTACCAAACTAACATTTATATCATCAGCAAGTTTAGTATCTATTTCAACACCTCTATTCATTGGACCAGGATGCATAATTAAAGCGTCCTTTTTAGCTAGTTTTAATTTATCAGGAGTTAAACCAAAATATTCATAGTATTCTCTTTTTGAAGGTAAAAACGAACCAGTCATTCTCTCATTTTGTAGCCTTAACATCATTACTATGTCACAGGATGCTAATCCTTCTTTCATATTTGTAAATCCTTTTACTCCAAGTTTACTTATTGAATTAGGTAATAAAGTTTTTGGTGCAATTACATTTACCTCAGCACCCAACATATTTAACAAATATATATTTGATCTAGCCACCCTTGAATGAAGAATATCACCACAAATTGCAATTTTTAAACCTTCAATTTTTCCTTTTCTATTAATAATTGTTAACGCATCTAATAATGCCTGGGTTGGATGTTCTCTTAAACCGTCGCCAGCGTTTATAACAGTACAATTTACTTTTTGAGAAAGAAGGTTAGGGGCCCCAGAGTCTTGGTGCCTTACAACTATAATATCTGGATGCATCGCGTTTAAAGACATTGCTGTGTCTAATATTGTTTCACCTTTTTTTAGAGAAGAGTTACCAACATTCATTGTCATAACATCTGCTCCCAATCTTTTTCCAGCCAGTTCAAAGGAACTTTGAGTTCTCGTAGACGGTTCAAAAAAAAGATTAATTTGAGTTTTTCCTCTTAGTAAATCTAATTTCTTGGATGCACTTCTATTTAACTTTATAAAGTTTTTTGCTTCGTCAAGTATTAGATTAGCTTCTTGAATAGATAAATTTTGGATTCCCAGAAGATGTTTCTGGATTTTTTTAATAGCTGAAAATTTTTTAACAATCGCCATTAAAATTAACTCTATAGGCCTTTTGCACTATATTAGCAAGTTATTTATCTTCTTATATAATCGATTGCACCCTGCAATATAAAGGAAGCAGCATTTTCATCTAATTTTTTAACTTTTTTTGATACATTAATGTCTAAATTACTCGATAAATTAAAAGCACCCTGACTCGACAATCTTTCGTCCCACATGCTGACAGGTACTGAAACATTATTTGATATATACCTAGCAAAATCCTTGGCTGATTGGGCAGACGGACCACTGGAACCATCCATATTGATTGGATTTCCTATAATGATTCCTTTTATGTCATTTTCAATGATAATAGCTTGAAACTCATTGATAAAATTTGAATTATTTTTTTTTACAATTGTTTTTAAAGGAGTCGAGACAAGTTTGTCCTCATCAGATATCGCTAAACCAACACGATTTTTACCAGGATCAACACCTAATAATCTTGATTTTTTTCCAATTGATTTCTTAAAATCTTCAATATCTAACATGAATATGTTATATTTTACTTCACTTTCTAATCAAACTAAAACATAGTTTATAGATGCCGATAGATAAAAACCAAGTAAAAAAAGTAGCAAAATTATCGAGAATTTCTCTGGATGATAGCAAGTTAGAGAGTTTATCAAAAGATTTAGTTTCAATACTTAATTTTGTGGAACAACTAAATAAGTTAGATACAAATGAAATTAAACCTTTAACATCAATTATAGATAAATCATTAGACACCAGAGATGATACCGTTAGTGATGGTCAAATCAAGGATCAAATACTAAAAAATTCTCCTGAAAAGAATGAGGACTTTTTTATTGTACCAAAGGTTGTTGATTAAATGAATGATTTAAACGATATTTCCTTATCTGAAATAATTAAATTAGTTAAATCTAAAAAAATTTCTTCGCTAGATTTAGCAAATCATTTTATAAATAATATCAAAAAGGGGAAAAAACTTAATAGTTTTATTACCACTTGTTTTGACCAAACAATTAAAGATTCAAAAAATTTTGATAAAAAACAAAATTTTGATGGCCTACTTCCAGGTATACCTATTGCTGTAAAAGATTTATTTTGCACCAAAAATATTAAAACAACCGCTGGAAGTAAAATTTTGGAAAATTTTGTACCGACATATGAGTCCACGGTTACAAATAATTTGTGGAAAGAAGGAGCAATTTTACTTGGTAAACTTAATTGTGATGAATTCGCCATGGGTTCTTCAAATGAAACAAGTTTTTTTGGAAATGTTATAAACCCATTAGAAAATAATTTTGTTCCCGGTGGTTCTTCGGGAGGGTCTGCAACAGCTTTGGCTGCTAGTCTGACGCCAGCAACTATAGGAACTGACACCGGAGGTTCTATAAGACAACCTGCATCATTTACAGGAACGGTGGGTTTAAAACCAACTTATGGACTATGTTCAAGGTGGGGAATAGTTGCTTTTGCTTCCTCTTTGGATCAAGCGGGACCAATGACAAAAAATGTTGAAGATTGTGCATTAATGTTAGAAGCAATTTCAGGTTATGATAAAAAAGATTCAACTTCCATCAACAGAAAAAAAGAAAACTATTCTAAAAATTTAAAGAGAACTATTAAAGGAATTAAAATTGGAATACCAAAAGAATACAGAGTAGATAATATGCCAAAAGAAATAGAACAGCTTTGGAAAAATGGAATTGATATTTTAAAAAAATCTGGTGCAAAAATAATTGATATATCACTTCCTCATACAAAATACGCTTTACCAACTTATTATATTGTAGCTCCAGCAGAAGCATCATCAAATTTAGCAAGATATGATGGTATTAAATATGGATACAGGTCAAAAAAAGGAAATAATTTAATTGAAATGTACGAACATACTAGAGCGGAAGGTTTCGGAGACGAGGTAAAAAGAAGAGTTTTAATTGGCACATATGTTTTATCTTCAGGTTATTACGATGCCTATTATTTAAAAGCACAGAAAGTTAGAAAACTCATCAAAGTTGATTTTGATAATAGTTTTAAGGAAGTTGATGCAATTTTAACTCCATCTACACCAAGTTCAGCTTTTAAAATAGGAGAAAAGGCTAACGATCCAATTTCAATGTATCTAAATGATATATTTACTGTTCCTGTTAACCTAGCAGGATTGCCAGCAATATCTATACCAGCTGGAAAAGATCATAAAGGACACCCTTTAGGTCTACAATTAATATCAAAAGAATTGGAAGAACAAAAAATTTTAAATATTGCTTTTGCAATGGAAAAAGAAATTGATTTTAAACAATCTTTAAACAGATGGTGGGAATAGTTTATGAAAGATAAGTTTGATTACTTTATAAAAACAGAAAATAATAAATGGGAAGTAATAATCGGTCTAGAAGTACATGCTCAGGTCACATCTAAGTCAAAATTATTTTCTAGTTCATCTACTAAATTTGGTGAAAAACCAAATACTCAAGTTAGTTTAGTAGACTCGGCTTTCCCAGGAATGCTTCCTGTAATAAACAAATTTTGCATAGAACAGGCTGTCAAAACTGGGTTAGGTTTAAATGCTAAAATTAATTTAAGGTCAATATTTGATAGAAAAAATTATTTTTATGCTGATTTACCTGCAGGCTATCAAATTTCTCAATATAAAAATCCAATAGTTGGTGAAGGCTCAGTAACTCTTGATATGCCATACGGAACAAAAAAAGTTGGTATTGAAAGATTACATTTAGAACAAGATGCAGGAAAAAGCATCCATGATTTAAGTCCAGATAATACTTTCGTAGATTTAAATAGATCTGGAGTTGCATTAATGGAAATCGTAAGTAAACCAGATTTAAGGTCTCCTGATGAGGTTAACTCTTACGTTAAAAAGCTGAGAACAATAATGAGATATTTAGGAACTTGCGATGGAAATATGCAGGAAGGTTCTTTAAGAGCTGATGTTAATGTTTCAGTCAGAAAACAAGGTGAAAAAAAATTTGGCACTAGGTGCGAAATTAAAAATGTTAATTCAATAAAATTTATGGAAATGGCAATTGAATCTGAAGCTAAAAGACAAGTTGAGCTTATAGAGTCAGGTAAAAAAATTGAACAAGAAACTAGACTTTTTGATACCAAAAAAAATGAAACCAGATCAATGAGATCAAAAGAGGAAGCTCATGATTATAGATATTTTCCTGATCCAGACTTATTACCATTAGTAATCAAACAAAGTTTTGTAGATAATTTAAAAAATGAATTACCAGAGCTTCCGGATAAAAAAAAAGAAAGATTTATAAATAAATTTAAACTAACACCCTATGAGGCAAATGTATTAATTTCAGAAAATAATATTTCTGAATATTTTGAAGAGGTGATAAAAACTGCAGATATAAAACTTGCAAAAAATTGGATTATTGTTGAATTGTTTGCTGTTTTAAATGATAAGAATTTAGATATTAAAGACTCACCTGTTTCTTCCAAAAATTTAGCAAACTTATTAAATCTAATTAGTTCTGGTGAAATTTCAGGTAAAATTGCCAAAAAAGTATTTGAATTAATGGTCCAGTCAGGTGATGAACCATCAAAAATTATTAAAGATAAGGGACTCCAACAACAAAGTGATCCAAAAGAGTTAGAAAAAATAGTTAAAAATGTTCTAGAAAAAAATTTAGATAAAATCACTCAATATAAAGCTGGAAAAGAAAAACTTTATGGTTTTTTTGTTGGGGAGGTAATGAAAGCATCTTCTGGGAAAGCAAATCCTAAATTAGTAAACGATATTTTAAAAAAAGAGCTAAAAAAATGAATATATTTGGAATTGGTACAGACATAGTTAACATTAAAAGAATTCAAAATTCACTTAAAAAAAACAAGAATTTTAAAAAAAGAATATTTACTAAATTTGAAGCCAAAATATGTGAAAAAAGAGCTAACAAAATTAATTGTTTCGCCAAAAGATTTGCTGCCAAAGAAGCTTTATTTAAAGCACTAGGTATTCATAATAAACTTAGTTTTCTAGATGTTGAGATTAGAAATAATATATCAGGACTTCCTAATTTTCAAATAAAAGGAAATTCTTTGAAAAACTTAAAGAAAATTTTTAAAAATAGAAAGTTTAAAATTCATTTATCTCTTTCGGATGATGAACCATGGGCCGTCGCTTCTGTTATTATATTTATATATAAATAATTTATGCTAGCTAAAATATTTGAAAATCTTAAAACATTAATCATAGCTTTATTAATTGCTATTTTGATACGATCACTTTTTTTTCAACCTTTTTATATACCTTCATCTTCTATGGAACCCACTTTATTAGTAGGAGATAGAATTTTTGTATCAAAATATACTTATGGTTATAGCAAACATTCATTTCCTTTTAGTCCTCCAATTTTTGAAAATAGAATATTATATAGCAAACCAAACTATGGAGATCTTGTTGTATTTAAAACACCATCTGATAACAGAACAGATTTCATTAAGAGATTAATTGGTCTACCAGGAGATCAGATTCAGTTTAAAGATGGAAATTTATTCGTTAATAACGAAATGATTAAAAGAGAGAAAATCAATAATAGAAACGACATAAGATGTGCTGGTAAAGAAATTGATGTCTTAGAATACAATGAGGAGTTATCAAAAAAAAAGAATTTTAATATAGTTTATAAATCTAAAGGTAGTATGAAAAACTCAGATCTTTATAAAGTGCCAGACGACCACTTCTTTTTTTTAGGAGATAACAGAGATTGTTCAAGTGATAGTAGATTTTTGGCCAATGTAGGATATGTTCATAAAAATAATTTAGTTGGTAAAGCTAGAATAATTTTCTTTTCAAACGATACATTGAAAGGAAGTGTTTTAAAATTTTGGAATTGGGGTAACTCGTTAAGACTAGACAGATTTTTTAAGATAATTAAATGAGTAATAATATTAAAGATATCGAAAAAATAATAAATATAAAATTTAATAATAAAGATTTATTATTTAAAAGTTTTGTACACAAAAGTTACAATAAAGTAAAAAATAATGAAAAACTTGAGTTTTTGGGCGATAGAGTTATAGGATTAATAATTTCAAAAAAACTAATAACATTATATCCAAACGAGGATGAGGGTATAATAGATAAAAAATTTGCTAGTTTAGTTAATAAAAAAACGTGCGCAAAAGTTTTTAGATCATTACAATTAAAAAAATTTATAAAAACAGGTAGTTCCTTCAAAACACTACGCTCATCAGATGAAAGAATTTTAAGTGATACATGCGAAGCTTTAATCGGTTCTATTTATTTAGATCAAGGATTTTCTAATACAGAAAAATTTGTTCTTAAAATTTGGAAACATTTTATAAATGAGTCTAAAGTTATTGAGATAGATCCTAAGACAAAACTACAAGAATTTTCATTAAAAAAATTTAAAAAACTGCCAATTTATAAAACAGTTAAAAAATTAGGACCAAACCACAATCCATTTTTCCAAGTACATGTTCAAATACAAAACTCAAAAAAATTTCATGGAGAAGGAAACTCAAAAAAAAATGCACAACAAAATGCTGCACACAAATTAATAAGAAATTTAAATATTTAGTTATATGAATTGGGAAAATGAAGGTTTTATTTTATCAAAAAGAAAATTTAGGGAAAATGCTATTATACTTGAAGTGTTCACATCAGATTTCGGTAAAGTAAGTGGCATTGTTTATGGAGGTACATCTAGAAAAGTTAAAAATTATTTACAATTAACAAATAAAATTTATTTAAATTATGTCTCCAAAAGCGATAATAGAATTGGTTATTTTAAAACAGAGTTGATAGAAGCGTTTGCTCCTAGATATTTTAATAATAAAAATAAAATACTTTGTTTAAATTCTATAACCTCAATTCTAAGGATTTTATTACCTGAAAATCAAAAATCAAAAAATATTTACAATTCTTTAGAAAATTTATTGTCTCATTTTGATCAGAATGATTGGTTTTTAAATTACTTATATTGGGAATTAAATTTAATTTCAAATTTAGGATTTGGATTTGATACGGATAAAATATCAAATATAAATGGTCAAAAAAATATTAATATTAAAATTGATAATATTGATTACAAAATACCTGTTTTTTTGATTTCAAAAGATAATGTTAATATAAATTCTAATGAAATATATGATGGCCTGTTATTTACAAGAAAGTTAATGGAAAATAAATTTTTTATACCAAACAATATTAAGTTTCCTTTATCACGGAAAATCTTTGAAAATAAGTTTTTAGAAATAAATTAAATTTTTTTTGCAATATCCAACGCAAAGTATGTGACTATTGCAGAAGCTCCAGATCTTTTAAAAGATATAAGACTTTCAATTATTGACTCATTATCAAGAATACCAGTTTTTATACCATTCTTTATCATGCTGTATTCACCGGAGACTTGATAAACAAAAACAGGAATTTTAAAATTTTCTTTGACTGATTTTATAATATCTAGATATGGTAACCCAGGTTTTATCATAACAAAATCTGCACCCTCTTTTATATCTAAAGCTACTTCACGCATAGCTTCTTCAGAGTTTTTGTAATCCATTTGATAAGTCTTTTTATTTATCTTATTTTTTTGTTTTGAACCAATCGCATTTCTAAAAGGACCATAAAAACTAGAAGCGTATTT
>ENA-OSEY01003082-OSEY01003082.1-marine-metagenome-genome-assembly--contig:-NODE-3082-length-10423-cov-4.409820_pt1 | contig 10423 bp, 13 predicted proteins | sample MGYA00248465_ERZ534230 | MGnify/ENA primary metagenome ERZ534230 (study PRJEB26409, sample SAMN06344110) | marine metagenome | isolation source: Sea water from surface | place: Atlantic Ocean:Southern... | reverse complement strand
TGATCTGTTAATTGAGGTCTATTGTTATCCCTTTTAAGATAACCTAGAGCTATGTATAAACCGTTTAGAGATAAAAATTTTAAACTTTTTGCTTTTACATAATCACATATTTCTTCAACACTTTTATTTGCTGCCAATAATTCCTTTTTTGTGGGCATATCAACTCCATAAAAATCAGGGAATTTGATTTCAGGACAGGCTATTCTTAAATGGACTTCTTTAGCTCCTGCATCATATAACATCTTCACAATTTTATGAGAAGTTGTACCGCGAACTAAAGAGTCATCTACTAGTATAATTTTTTTATTTTCAATAGAACTTCTGTTAGCATTTAATTTTAGTTTGACACCCAAACTTCTTATCTTTTGGCCAGGTTCTATAAAAGTTCTTCCAACATAATGATTTCTAATTAAACCCAAATCAAAATTAATTTTCTTTTGTTGACTATAACCTATAGCAGCTGCATTTCCTGAGTCTGGAACTGGCACAACTAACTCTGCGTCTACACTATCCTCTTTTGCTAATTCTCTTCCTAAATTTTTTCTATACTCATAAGCTGTTTTCCCTCTTAAAATACTATCTGGTCTTGCAAAATATATATATTCAAATACACAAGGACGAGGTTTGTGATCACCAAAGGGTTTGAGACTATGTAATTCATTATTTTCAATATAAACCGTTTCGCCGTTTTCAACTTCCCTAATAAATTCTGCGCCTATAATATCAAGTGCACATGTTTCAGATGCCAAAACATATGAATTATTTATTTTACCTATTACCAATGGCCTGATCCCATATATATCTCTAGCTCCAATGAGAACATCTTTAGTAAGCATCACCAAGGCATAGCCTCCCTGTATTTGAGAAATTGCCTCGATAATTTTATCAATATTTTTCTCTTTTTTTGATCTAGCTATAAGCTGAACTATTGTTTCAGAGTCTGATGTTGTATAAAAAATTGCTCCGTCTTTAACTAGTTCTTTTCTTAATGTAATTGCATTTGTAAAATTACCATTATGAGAGACCCCTATACCACCAGCATTAGTGTCTGCAAAAAAAGGTTGAACATTTCTTAATATTTTACCCCCAGTTGTACTATATCTGTTATGCCCAATAGCATAATTACCAGGTAATTTCTTAATTGTATCTTCATTATTGAAATTATCTCCTACAAGGCCAAATCTTTTTTCAGAATAATAATTTTTGCCATCATAAGAAACTATCCCACAACCTTCTTGACCTCTGTGTTGTAGTGCATGCAAACCCAAAGCTGCCAAAGCTGAAGCATCATTAATATTAGAAATACCAAAAACACCACATTCTTCTCTAACTTTAGTAGAGTTCTTTTTTATCATTATTTTTTTCTTTACTAGATTGGTCTTTTTTATTTTTTTTTTCAACCTTTTGGTCTTTATACATAAGGTTTTCATATATTGAAATATTTAATTTCATGATTTTATTCTTATCGTCAATATAATTTTTAAAAAAGGCAATATAAGAAAAATAAAAAAGAACAGAAAATAAAATTATTCCATAAATCGAACCTATAATAATATCTAAAATTTTAAATTCTAGTTGAGAAGGCGATTTTAAATTTAAAGCCTTTTCTAGAATTGAATAAATAATGTATGTTATTAAAAAAAGAAAAATAAAAGATATAATCTCTAAGAAAATTGTATTGTTATTTTGTAATAAAAATAAATATTCAATATTTAATTTTTCTAAAGAAAAATTTAGCACTCTCTTATAAAATAGAAACGGCAAAGATATAGATAAAATGATTTTAAGACTGTAGCTGATAGATTTAGTGGCTCCTTTAATACCAAAAAAAATAGCAAATATAATAAGTAGTATTAGATACGAATAATCAAAGTAACTTAAACCTGAAATATTCATTATTGTTTAATATCTGCTCCTGTAATAAATGATTTAAATACTTTATTTTTTGTCTTTAAAATTTTATTACAATCACCCTTATCTTGAATTATTCCTTTATCAATAAAATAATAGTGATCTCCTGTTTTAATTGCACTTTTGATATCATGAGTTATGGTTACAGCAGTTATTTTTCTCATTGATATTACTTTTAATATCAATTCATTAATTTTATCACTATTAATGGGGTCTAATCCTGTCGTTGGCTCATCAAGAAAAATCACTTTAGGATTTTTATAGAGAGCTCTGGCAAACGCTACTCTCTTTTTCATCCCCCCAGATATCTCCGAAGGGTATTTATCAAATATTGATTTATCTAGTCCTACATCATTCATTAGAGAGATAACTTTTTTATTAAAGTTTTTTTTATTATTAATAAAATCTGTAAATGCTATGTTTTCAGATATTTTCAAACTATCAAAAAGAGCTCCATATTGAAATAGCATACTAAATTTATCAATATCGACTTCAGACTTACCATCATACAAAATAAAACCATCATCAAAACTAAACAATTGATAGATGGTTTTTATTAATACAGATTTTCCACAACCAGATTGACCTAGAATTATGGTAGATTTATTTTTCTCTATGGTCAGACTAATATCTTTCAAAACAAAATTGTCATTAAATCTCTTTTTTAAATTTCTTATTTCTATTTTCATTAAAAGAATAATTCAGTAAGAAAATAATTTGATGACAAAATTAAAATTGAAGAAATAACAACTGCATTTGTTGCAGCTGATCCAACACCAAAAGCACCTTTATCAGAAAATAAGCCACAATAACAACTAACTATTGATATAATAAAACCAAATGCAAATGCTTTGAAAATTCCTGACAAATAATCGCTTAGTTTTAAAAAATCGATCGTGTTTAATAGGTATAAATTATCATTGAAGCCAAGTCTATGAACTGACACTATGTACCCACCCATTACCCCAATAAAATCTACCAAAGTTACAAATATTGGCAAAGCTAATGTTAATGATAAGACCCGGGGTGTAACAAGATAATTGTAGTAGTTTGTATTAAGTGTTTTAAGAGCATCGATTTGTTCTGTAACTCTCATTGTAGCTATTTCCGCAGCGATAGATGAACCAACTCTGGCCGAAATCATCAAACCTGTTAAAACAGGTCCTAATTCCCTTGTTAAGGTCAAAACGACAATATTAGGAATAGCTGACTCTGCAGAAAATCTCGAAAAACCAGTGTATGATTGCAAAGCAAGAACCATTCCAGAAAAAATTCCTGTTAAAGCTATTATTGGTATTGATGAAACAAATACACTTATAAAGTAACTAATATTATTTTTAAAATAGAACTTGGGGCCAAATAAATATTTGAAAAAAAATTGAATGAATAAAATAAATTTCCCTATATTAGAGAATAAAGAGATGAGGACTTCTCCAATATTTTCAATAAATTTCATTTGAGATACTAATTTGATGCATTTTTTTCAATTCCCAAGAATTTGGTGTATTTATCATCAAAGTATAGTTCAATCTTACCAGTAGGGCCATTTCTTTGTTTTGCAACAATTAATTCAGCCTTATTAAAAACCTCTTCATTTCTATCTTTCCAAGAGTCGTGTTTTTTTTGATACGACTCTTGAGTTTCGTCAGCACCCCTAATTGGCTCATTTCTCTGCAAGTAGTAACTTTCTCTGTATATAAACATGACAACATCTGCATCTTGTTCAATACTTCCTGACTCTCTTAAATCTGAAAGTAGGGGTCTTTTATCATCTCTATTTTCAACTTGGCGAGATAGTTGAGAAAGAGAGATAACAGGTAAATCGAATTCTTTTGCAAGTTGTTTTAAATTTCTAGTAATCTCTGATAGTTCATTAACTCTATTATCCCTGTTACTCTCAGGTTTTATTAATTGTAAATAATCTATTAAAACAAGTTTGATGTTGTAATTATTTTTATATCTTCGAAGTTTAGATCTTAATTCTGAGACAGTTAGATTAGGGCTATCATCAAAAAAAAAATTTAGATTATTAATTTCCTGATATGTATTTTGGAGCGTAAGGGAGTCCTTTTCATTAAGTTCACCTTTTCGAAGTTTATCACTAGGTATTTTGGATTGCTCAGCTAAAATTCTCAATCCAATTTGTTCAGCAGACATTTCTAAAGAGAACATTACAACAGAACCTTCATCTTGTTCCTTTGAAAAAAATTTAGCTGTATTAAATGCTATATTTGTGGCTAGTGCAGTCTTTCCCATTGATGGTCTACCAGCTAAAATAATAAGGTCAGAGTTTTGTAAACCTCCTAACATATTATCTAAATCTGCAAAACCTGATACAATACCAGAATATTTACCTTTTTTTTTGAATGCCTTCTCAATTAATTGGAGAGATGATTTAGTGACAGAGGCAAAATTTCTTAATTCATAATTATCTTTCTTAAAGTTCGAAAGATCAAATAATTTTTTTTCAAGATCTAAAAAAATATCTTTAATGCTGTTTGATGTTTCAAAAGTTGTTGTCTCAGTATTTTTATTCTGTGTAATTTTAAAAAGCTCTCTCCTTAAATATAATTCTTGAAGAGTCTCTAAATAATTAGAAAAAATATCCTTCGAAAAAACAATTTGATCAATTTGAGAAGATAGATTTTTATGTGTTTTGGATTGAATATCAGGAATATAATTCTTGATTGTATCAATAGATACATTTTTTTGTGACCTATGAAAATCCTCAAGTACATTAAATATTTTTAAATTTTCAACATTGGCAAATAACGAATTATCTAAATATTCGAAATGAGTGTCAATTAATTCAGGATGCTTAAGTAAATATGCAATAACAATTATTTCAATATCGTTGTCCTTAAGACTATCAAAAGTTTTTTGCATTTAGATGTAAGTTATTTATAAATATAAAAAAAGATAGCCCTATGAGGAACTTTTCGGGGATAAGATCTCAATATCAAGTGAACAATTCACTTCAGGATGCAGGTCTATATCTACAGAGTATTCACCTGTGGTTTTGATTTTATTTCCAAGTTTAACAAACTTCTTTTGAATTTTTACGTTGTTTTCACTTAAAAAAGCAACAATATCGGACACACTTATAGAACCGTATAATTCACCGTTTTCTTTAGCAGCTATTTCTTTGGAAAATTTTAATTCATTTATTTTTAATGCTGTTTCGCTTGCTTGAGACTTATTTTCATCATCTTTTTTAAAAAGGCTTTCCTTCAAAGATTTAATTTCTTCAATATTTTGCTTAGTTGCAAATTTAGCTTTTCCGTTTGGTATTAAATAGTTTCTAGCATAACCATCTTTTACAGAGACAACAGAACCAATCTCCCAATTTTTTTTAAATTTTTCTAAAACAACAACTTTAGCCATAGTCTTATATCAAAGATAAAAATCTTGCTTGCTTAATAGCCTTTGTGATTTTTGTATGTATAGATCTGGACATATTTGTAACTCTTTGTGGAATAATTTTACCATTATCGTTGGTAAATTTTTTTAAAATATGAGTATGCTTATAGTCAAGCTTCATTAACTCTTTATTTGATATATTTAAATTTTTTTTCATTAACTATCCTTATTAACTTGAGGAGTTGCTTCATCCAATGCATTAGATGTTTTTGTTATGAGGAAGCGGAGACAGTCAGTATTAAATTTTAAAAAACCATCTAGTTTTTTTGGAAAATCAGATGATGAATTAAATCTCATAAACTTGAAAGAACCTTTTGAATACTTACTAATTGCAGACTTTAGATTTTTGATTCCCCAATCTTCTTTGTAACCAATAGAGACATTATTTTCTGAAAAAAATTGATCTATAGAAGAGTTAAGACTTTTCAATTGATCATTAGCAAGGTCAGGTTTTACTATAATTGTTGTCTCATATATGTTAGTCATGTAAAAAGAGTGTCTACAGATATAATTTAACTATGTCAAATAAAAACCTTTCTTTACTTTTTACAGGTCAAGGCTCACAATTTTCTGAAATGGGCATTGATTTTATTAATAAATACGACTGGGTAAAAGAAAGATACTCTATAAGTTCAAAAATACTTGGTTATGATTTAATACAAGCTCAAAGAGATCCTAGATTGTTAAATTTAACTCAGTATAGCCAACCAATGATTTTTGTATTCAGTTCAATTGTAATTGATCTTTGTAGAGATTTATTACACAAAAATTATTCAAAAATAACATTGGCTGGTCATTCCTTAGGTGAATATTGTGCTTTATATTTTGCTGAGTCTTTAAAATTTGAAGAAATGCTTGAAGTGGTTAAATGTAGAGGTGATTCAATGTCAATTGTATCAGACCCGGATAAATATTTAATGTATGCAATTTTAAAAAAAGAAGATTTGAAAATAGATGTAAACAATTTTGGAGATGGGGTTTACTTGGCTAATCTCAATTCTGACAGACAGGTTGTAATTTGTGGACTCAAAGATAAAGTAAATGAATTCAAAGTACAAAACCCTATAGGTAAATTCATACAATTAAATGTCTCAGCACCATTCCATTCTGACTTAATGAAAGATAGTTCGGAAATATTCATGGATAAAATAAAAAATCAAATATTCAATAAAATTAATATTGACTTAATTTCTAATCATCAACTTGTTAACTATAAAAATATATCTGCAAATGATTATAGTAAGCAGTTAAAGCTTCAAATACACTCCCCTGTAATGTGGTCAGATACTATTAAGACTATTTTAAAAAAAGAAACTAATAAGTTTATTGAAATTGGACCAAAAAAAACATTATTAAACTTCTTGCCAAGAGATTATAAAGGCGAAAAATACTCTTTATGTAATTTAGAGGATTTAAATAATGTTTAAAGATAGAAAATTATTAGTAACTGGTGGCGCTGGTTCTATAGGAAGCTCTATATGTAATTATTTTAAAGATAATGGTTGTGAAGAAATTTTTTCAACAACCACAAACTTAAATAAAGTAAAACCAGATCAAAATTATATTAACTTCAAGGAATTGAATTTAGATAATATTGAAAACTCAAATTTGGAGGGTCTATTTGATTTTGATATAGACTTTCTAATTTTAAATGCAGGACTTAATAAAGATAATATTTTTTTAAGAATGTCATCAGATGATTGGAATAGTGTTATAAATGTTAATTTAAATTCGTCATTTCATTTACTTAAACATTTCGTAAAAAAAATGGTCAAAAGAAGATTTGGAAGAGTTGTATTTATTTCATCTGTAGTTGCATATACTGGAAATCCCGGACAAGTGAATTATACTGCATCAAAATCAGCCATATCGGGGCTTGTAAAATCATTGGCTTTAGAATTATCAACAAGAAATATTACAGTAAATAGCGTTGCACCTGGTTTTATTAGGTCAAATATGACTGACAGATTAAATGATGAGCAAAAAAATGCTATTTTGGACAGAATCCCAATGAAAAAACTAGGGGATCCCAATGATATAGCAAAAGCAGTGGGTTTTTTATGCTCTGAGAACGCAGATTATATTACAGGACAGACCTTGCATGTAAATGGTGGTTTGGCATTAATTTAATTATTTGAATATTAACTATAATGTGGTACGAACTTTTTAAATTATTACTAAGAGGTTTTTAAAATGAGCGATATCGAAGAAAGAGTAAAAAAAATTGTTGTTGAACATTTAGGCGTTGAAGAGGCTAAAATTCAAAGTGACTCAAAATTCATTGATGACTTAGGGGCTGATAGCTTAGACACAGTAGAACTTGTCATGGCTTTTGAAGAAGAATTTGGTTGTGAAATTCCCGATGATGCTGCAGAAAAAATTGTAACTCTTAAAGACGCAGTTACATATTTAACTGCCAATTCTAATTAGCTTAAGAAAATATAACAATTGAGGCGAGTAGTAGTAACTGGACTTGGAACAATTAATCCACTAGGTAATACTGTTGAAACTTCATGGAACTCTCTTATCAGTTCTAACAGTGGCATTTCAAAAATCAATAAATTTGAAGTCGAAGATTATCCATGCAAAATAGCAGGTTCTATAGATGATTCAAAAATAAATGATGATATTGTTAATTTAAGAGAACAAAAAAAAATAGATAGATTTATAACTTTAGGTTTAATAGCTGCTGATGAAGCAATTAAAGACTCTGGTTTTGTATCCGATAATGAAAGCTCTTTTAAATACGGGGTTATGGTGGGATCTGGTATAGGAGGTCTCGACACAATTTACAGAAACTCCTCAATTTTAGACAATAAAGGAATTAGAAAAATTTCACCTTTTTTTATTCCATCATCTTTAATCAATTTATTGTCAGGACATATTTCAATTAAATATAATCTGAAAGGTCCAAACAGTTCTCCTGTAACTGCTTGCGCTACAGGAACCCATGCTATAGGTGACTCTTTTACAATCATAAAAAATAACAAAGCTGATCTTATGGTTTGTGGAGGTGCTGAAGCTGCAATATGCCCATTAGGAATATCTGGTTTTTCTGCTGCTAGGGCTTTATGTGACACATTTAATGAAAATCCTGAAAATGGTTCCAGGCCATGGGATAGAGATAGATCAGGATTTGTAATGGGCGAAGGTGCTGGAGTGTTGGTGCTTGAAGAGCTTGACCATGCAAAAAAAAGAAATGCTAAAATTTATGGGGAAGTTAAGGGATATGGAATGTCTGGAGATGCTTTTCATATCACAAAACCCTCTGAAGATGGTAATGGAGGTTTTAGGGCGATGGAAATGGCTTTACGGGAGTCAAATCTAAACACTGATGAAATAGGATATGTAAATGCCCATGGAACATCAACTCAAGTAGGAGATATGATTGAACTTTCAGCTGTTGAAAAATTATTTGGATCAAACAATAATTTATTTATGAGCTCAAACAAATCTGCTATTGGTCATTTACTTGGTGCTGCTGGAGCTGTCGAGGCAGTATTTTCATTTAAATCTCTTGAAACTAAAACTCTTCCTCCAACTTTAAATTTAGATAATCCAAGCACTAATACTTCAATAAATCTGATACCTCATGAAGCAATATCTAAGGGAGTCAGTAATATAATATCTAATTCATTTGGTTTTGGAGGCACGAACGCAAGTATAATTATTGGTGATTAAAAGTAATAATTTTTGCATTGTATTATCCTCACCCTCTGGTGCTGGAAAAACCTCAATTTCAAAAAGATTATTAAAAATTGATCGGTCAATTTGTTTATCAATCTCTTGTACAACAAGGCCAATTAGAAAAGGAGAAACACATAAAAAGGATTACTTATTTTTAAGCGATAAGCAATTTTCAGATTTAATTAAGAAAAATCAATTTCTTGAGTATGCTGAAGTTTTTGGTTTCAGGTATGGAACTTTAAGAAAAACAATTGTTAATTTTTTTAAAAAAAAAAAAGATGTTTTGTTTGATATAGACTGGCAGGGTTTCCAGCAATTAAAACAAAGTAATTTAGAGGTTGTAGGTATTTTTATATTACCTCCGAGTAAAAAAGAATTAGTAAATAGACTTAAAACTAGGGGTAGAGACACAAAAAGTGAGATGAAAAAAAGAATGAATTTAGTTCAAAACGAAATATCTCATTTTCCTGAATATGATTATGTTGTTGTTAATAAAGATATAAATATTTGTGTGAAACAGATTAAAAATATAATTGAGTCTGAAAGACTAAAAAGATCTAGACTTAAAAACTTAACGAATTTCGTTGATAAATTTAGGAACTAGTAGCTCTAAAAATCTTTACTAACTCATCTAAATTAAGATCTTCAACTCTTAAATTTAGGTCAAATTCGTCTTTAAGATCATATTTTTTTAATAAATTTTTAAGTGACTTCCTTTTATGAGAGAATAAATTTCTTTTAAAAATTATAAATTTATTTATTTCATTAATATTAATAATTTTTTTTTTTAATTTATTAAAAGTAAGAACCGATGAGTCAACTTTAGGTATCGGACGATAGCAGTTCTTACTAACATTAAAATTTAATTTAATAGTGTAAAAACACTTAATTAATGAATTTATAGAATTTAATTTTTTATCTAAAAGTCTTTGTGCAAACTCTTTTTGAAACATTAAAATTAAAGTATCGGGCTGCTTTCTCATAGTAGATAATTTAACTAATATTTGTGAAGAAATATTGTAGGGTAAATTAGAGATAATTAATTGATAATAGTCTTTAATTTCATAATGAAGAATATCTGCATTTATCAAATTAACTTTGTTATTAAATAAATATTTCTGACTTAAATATTTTATGAGATCACTATCAATTTCTATCAATGTTAACAATGACGGCTTTTTCAAGATAATTCCATCAGTTAATTTGCCGTTACCTGGCCCTATTTCTAATATATTAAGATTTTCTGAGTTTATAAGGTTTGAAATTTTATTAAGAATATTTTGATCAATTAAAAAATTTTGACCGTATCTTTTTTTTAGAATAAAAGACATTTCAGATATGAAGAGTTGTCAGCTATAAGTTTGTTTTTAATATCTATTGCAGTTCCATGTGCAGGACTAATTCT
>ENA-OSEY01003080-OSEY01003080.1-marine-metagenome-genome-assembly--contig:-NODE-3080-length-10427-cov-7.783478_pt1 | contig 10427 bp, 8 predicted proteins | sample MGYA00248465_ERZ534230 | MGnify/ENA primary metagenome ERZ534230 (study PRJEB26409, sample SAMN06344110) | marine metagenome | isolation source: Sea water from surface | place: Atlantic Ocean:Southern... | reverse complement strand
AACTTCAAATATTGTTTTTACAGCAGTGGTATCACCATAACTAGCCATTAACTGTCTCCATATTTTTTTCGAAGTTCTTCTATACCTATCTCATCTGATTTTTTCTGTAAGTCTGTAGATACATCTTCAAGAGCATTCATCAACTCTTCTTTTTCTTCATCAGATAATAATGTAACATCGGATTCTGCTGTCATAGTTTTAGCCATAAGTCGTTGATACAGAGTTGCTAACTTAACCAAGTTATCATCGTTCTTAATCCCTACATCCATCAGTTCTTTTATAATAGGACCTACAACAGCTATATCCTCTATACCTTGTATGTAACCATGTACCTCTTGGATTAAAAGATCTAGTTGTGTCTTTTTTAACTTTGAGTTATCGTAAATCTCTTTAGATAAATCAGAGAAGTTCTTGCCGTCAAATATATTAAAGTCTTTTTCCATAACATTCTAATAATAAATATAGAATGTAAAGAAAGTTATAGAGATCCAGTTCTGTTTAGGTCGTTGATATGACCTTTGGATATAACTTCTTCTTGTATTTTGGGATATATTTTACGAAATACATTAGATACCTGAGTTATTTTGGATGTTTTAACATCCGTCATCTCTCGTATCATGATGTATAGGGCTTTTTTATTGAAGTTATCTATTGAATCTTTATTAGAACAAAGATATAAAATTGACGATGCTACATTTCTATCACGCTCTTTTGGAAATAATTGTTCTAGTTTACCTTCTAAAAACTCAACTCTATCAACTATGTTTTGAACTTCTTGTTTCGCAGAAGAAACAAATTTTGAATGAAAAGCACCGGCAACATCAAGGGGTATCACTCTTTTTGCACCTAAATCAATTGGGTTTGACTTTAAGTAATCTATGTCATCTTTCAATCCACCAATGACGATTTGTGTACCGTCGTTATAGTTAGATATATTGATTGAAATTCCTTGATTATTTAGGATTTCAACAGCATCTATTGTTTGTTTGAGGTCTGATGTTAAAACGGCAGCCATTGTTGAGTTGGAGTTCTCAACAGCTTTCTGCATAGAATCACCTCTCACAGAAATAATTTTTAATGCATCACGATAGCTAATGAACTCAGCAAGTGCTAGCGCAGTATATTCACCTAATGAATGGCCTATACCAACCTTTGGTATACCTAGTTTTTTAAAAGCTTCTAATCCGTAACAGTAGGAAATTGCAAATATGTAAGGCTGAGCAATATTTGTTTTTGTAATATCGCCTTGATCACTATGTAAAATAGTCTCTTTCAAAGACCAACCCAAAGTTTCTTCAAACTCCTCAATTAAAAGATCTGGATATAAATCAAGTAACTCCTCACCCATGCCTGCTTGTTGAGATCCCTGTCCGGGAAACATTGCTACCCAGTTCATTTTTCTATTTCTGAAATGGTAAATGCTATTGCTCTATCTTCTTCGTGTGATAGAGATACGTGCACAGTATCAATATTCAACTCTTTTGCCAGTTCTTTTGCTTTTCCATATAAATGAACTTCAGGCTTGCCTCCACCACTAATTTCAATATCTTTCCAACCTAACTGTCTCCAACCTTTACCTAAAGACTTCATGACCGCTTCTTTTGCAGCAAACCTAGCACCTAGTCTTTTAGCTGGATCATTGAATCGATTTGCATAGATTATTTCATTCTGTGTAAAGCATCTTTTTTCAAATTTGGTTTGAGACTTATTTAAAAGTTTTCTAACTCTATTCAGATCGACTTGGTCAACACCTATACCGTAAATCATCAGAACTTTGCTTCAATCTCAATTAATAAGTCACCTTTTTTAACGGGCTGTCCTTTTTCAATATTAAATTTTTTGATTACACCATCAATTGGAGCTGTAATTACATTTTCCATTTTCATTGCTTCAAGAACAAATAATGAGTCACCTTTTTTTACTTTTTTACCTTGTTTAGTCATGGTGTCCATTATTGTTCCTTGCATTTCTGCAAAAATTATTCCTGGATTTTTAATATTGCCCGTAAGGTCCATACCTACTTTTTTAGGACGTTGAGGAGCAAGAGTTGGGTTGGTTGTGTCCTCTAATGATATTTTTACCTTGCTTGGTCTATCAGAGGAAACTTCATCTTCTTCGATCTCACGTATTTCAAAGTTTTCCTCTAAAAACTTTACGTGTATTTGACTGTTGACAAATTCTTTAGTTTTTAAAATATCTATTAATAAATTTATAGTCGTAGGAATTCCTCCGATTATGTATTCTTCAAGGCATCTTATACCTTTAGACCTTGCCTCTTCCCTTGAAACCCCCCAAACAATCAATTTTGAAATAAGATTGTCATAATAGTGAGTAATTTGAGTACCTGTTCTTGCCCATCCATCAATACGTACACCATTACCTGTTGGTTCTCTATATTCGGTAATTGTTCCAGGAGTTGGTAGAAAGTTATTATTTGGGTCTTCTGCATTAATTCTAAACTCTATACTGTGTCCTCTTGGATCAAGCTCATAATCCTCGATAGAGTTTCCTAGCGCAATTTTTATTTGTTCTTTTACAAGGTCAAGGCCGTATCTCATTTCAGTTACCGTATGCTCAACTTGTAATCGAGTATTCATTTCAAGGAAGTAAAAGTTTTCGTCACTATCAGCAAGGAACTCTACAGTTCCAGCATTTACATAATCTGCATTAGATGCGATTTTAAGTGTAAACTCTTTTAATTTTTCTCTTCCATATTCAGAGAGCCACTCAGGTGGACTCTCCTCAATTAACTTTTGATTCCTTCTTTGTAAAGAGCAATCTCTTTCACCTAAATACAAAATATTGCCATACTTGTCAGCAAGAATTTGAGTTTCAACGTGTCTTGCTGGCTTTATAAATTTTTCAACGTAGATTTGATCAGAACCAAAATAAGCTTCACTTTCTCGCTTCACAATATCAAAATTTTCAAGAAGCTCTTTTTCATTGTGAACAATCCTTAATCCTTTTCCTCCACCACCATGCGCAGCTTTTAATGCAACAGGATACCCAAAACTTTCGGCATCCTTTACTGCATCTCTTTGAAACCTTGAAGGCTTAAGCTGACCTGGTACAGGATTAAGTCCAATTTTTGAAACTAATTTTCTTGATTCAATTTTGTCACCCATAGATTTAATGGTTTCAGGTTTAGGCCCTACCCAAGTAATTCCTTTTTTTTCTATAGCTTTTGCAAAATCAGCATTTTCTGCAAGAAAGCCATATCCTGGGTGGACTAAGTCTGCATTTGTTTCTTCAGCAGCTTTGACTAATTTTTTTAAATTCCTGTAGCTTTCTGCAGGTAGAGACCCTCCAAGATAATAAGACTCATCAGCTCTTTTAGTATGTAAAGCATCTTCATCTGCATCTGAATAAACAGCAATAGTATACAAATCCATTTCTTTGGCAGATCTAATAATTCGAAGAGCTATCTCACCTCTGTTTGCGATTAGGATTCTTTTTTGAGTCATATTTACTTTAATTTAAAAGCCAAGCCCATTGCCAAAATAGACTTAATAGCATCTCCTATCAAAAATGGAACAACCCCAATTGCAAGAGCATTCGAAAGCGAAGTATTCAAAATTATCATCAATCCAGAAACACCAGCAATGTAAATAGTTAATGAACCAAGCAGAATAGCCAGTACAGGTTTAGCTGCAAAAGCACCAATTACATAAGCTGCTAGAAAAAATCCAATTATATATCCTATGGTTGGACTTTTTAAAATTGCAAGACCAGCAACACCTGCTGAAAAAAATGGAAGGCCAGACATACCAATAAATAGATACATCAACATACTGATTGCTCCAAAAGTGCTACCTAATATTAATCCTGATAAAAGCACAACAAATGTTTGACCAGTTATTGGAACAGGTGAGATTGGAATAACAATTCGTATTTGAGCACTAAGTGCAGTTAATATTGCAAAACCTAAGGCCAAGAATAAATTTCTTGCAATACTACCTTTTTCTACCCATGTAATAGCAATATTTTTAGAGGGGTATGTTTCCATGTTTATCTCCTAACTCTCCTTTATTTACTAAGTCTTTAAATGAGTCGATAACAACTTTTCTTGTCTCACTTGGTTTTATAATATTGTCAATTAAGCCTAATTGTGCAGCAATATCAGGATTACTAAATTTATCATTGTACTCTGCTACTAACTTTGACTTAAGCTCTTCTTTATTGTCTGCCGCTGCTAATTCTCTTCTGTGTATTATGTCAACTGCTCCTTCAGCACCCATAACTGCAATTTCACCACTTGGCCATGCAAATAATTTATCCGCACCAAGCCCTATTGAATCCATAACGATATAAGCTCCTCCATACGCTTTTCTTATAACCACACATACTCTTGGAACTGTTGCCTCTGAGTAAGCGTATAATAGTTTTGCACCACTTCTTATAATTCCACCGTGTTCTTGCTCAACTCCAGGTAAAAATCCAGGAACATCAACCAAAGTAAGAATAGGTATATTGAATGCGTCACAAAACCTCACAAACCTTGCTGCTTTTTCTGAAGCCTTAATATCTAGCACTCCTGCAAGCTCCATTGGCTGGTTAGCAACTATTCCAATTGTATTTCCATTTACTCTTGCAAAAGTTGTAATAATGTTGAGTGCATAGTTACTTTGAATCGGATAGTGCTCTCCATCATCTGAAATATCTGAAATTATTTTTGCCATATCATATGGCTGATTTCTATTTTCCGGTATAAAACTATCTAAAGATTCTATTGTTCTAGAAGATTCATCTTCTGTAATAAATGCAGGAGGTTTTTGAGATGAAGACTGTGGAAGAAAGCTCATAAGATATCGAATTTCTTCAAATGCTTGTTCTTCAGATTCACAAATTTGATGAGACACACCCGATTTAGTACCATGCGCTTCTACTCCACCTAACTCTTCATATGACACCTCTTCTCCAGTAACAGTTTTAACAACAGCAGGTCCTGTCACATATAGCTGTCCTATATCTTGTACTTGAAAAATAAAATCAGTCAGTGCTGGGCTATAAACCGCTCCACCAGCAGAAGGACCAACCACAACAGATATTTGTGGAATTTTCCCAGAAGCTTCAACATTCTTTTTAAAAATTTGAGCATATCCATACAAAGAAGAGATACCTTCTTGAATTCTTGCTCCACCAGAGTCTTTTATTCCAATAATTGGTGCTCTAGCTTCTAATGCATGATCCATCACTTTTAGAATTTTTTTAGCTACAACTTCGCCCAGACTTCCTCCCATGACAGAAAAGTCTTCACTAAATACAAATACTGGACGTCCATGAATTGTGCCAGTACCTGTTACAACTGCTTCACCATCAGGGTTTTCCTCAGAAGTAACATGTTGGTCTATTTCGCTAAATGAACCCTCGTCCAATAGTAAATTCAGCCTTTCGTAAGCTGTTAATTTTCCTTTTGGATGCTGAATTTTTTTAGCTTTTTCATCACGAATTTCAGCTAAATTATCGTCTGACATGCCCATCTTTCCTGTTTATTGTTAATGTATGTATTTGACCTATATATATGTAAAGAAGTAACACTATGAAAACCTTTTTTTTTGAATCCATTTACAATACACAGGAATATGCACTAAGTGAACTATCAAGTGAACCAATTCTTGTAATTAGCTACTCTCAGGAAAAAGGCAAAGGCACATCAAATAGAACATGGTTAAATGCAGATCAAGCGTTGGCATGTTCACTTGCAGTAAAACAAGAGGATATAGAAGTAAAACACACACTTATTCCACTTCTCTCAGGCTACGTATTTACAGAAGTTCTTAAAGATATAAATCTCAGCTTAAAGTGGCCAAACGATATTGTTTTAAACAATTTAAAAGTTGGTGGAATACTTGTTGAAAAGTCTGAAAAGAATATTTGCATCGGAATGGGAATAAATTATTTTTGGGAGAAACCAGAGATACCTGGAGCAGGTTCAATCTTTACTAAAAAACAGAAAGACTCACTTATCAATTTACATGCAGAACAATGGGCGAGTGAAGTACTGTCATCACTTTCTAAAAATAATTTTGATTTAAACAAATACAAACAAAAATTACAAACAATCGGAAAAATTGTGGAATACCCAGAAGGCAGAGGGTGGGCAGAAGATATTAACGAAGATGGATCTCTAAAAATAAAATCAACTGATGGAGATTACATTAATTTAACCTCACCCTTAATTTCCGAAGTAAATTAGTTATTATTAAACAGGAGAGAAATGAAACAGCTAGTAGTTGAAAAAAACAATCCTACACCAATTTTATGGGACACTCCTATTCCAAATCCTGGTCCAGGCGAGATACTTATAAAAAATCATTATTCAGTTGTATCTTCAGGAACAGAGTTAGCTGCTATTGAAGTAGCAAACACCTCTGTCACAGATAAACTTCAAAACAGTTCAAATATTGATAAAGGATTAGACCTATTAAAAAAAGAGGGCATTGGGGCAGTCTGGAATGCTGTATTTCCAAAAAACCTTCTTCCTCTTCAACTTGGATATAGTTCAGCTGGAGAAGTTGTAAAGGTTGGGAAAGGTGTGAACGCATACCATGTTGGAGATAAAGTTGTCTCTAATGGTGGCCATGCTGAGTATGTTGTTGTTAGTGAAAATTTATGTAGTCGAATTGATGAAAATACAGACATCAAAGAAGCAGCTTTTACTGTTTTAGGAAGTATTGCACTGCACGGTCTTAGGCTATCTGAGACAAGCCTTGGTTCAAAAGTAGTCGTCATAGGTCTTGGAGTCATAGGACAATTAGTATGCAGGCTAGCTGAAGCGCAGGGTTCAGAAGTAATTGGAATAGATCCTGATTCTGAAAGATGTAAGTATGGAGATAATTTTTTTACTTCTGCAGAAGATATTGAACTGAAAGATGTTGATACTGTAATTATTACCGCTGCAACAAGTAGTAATGAACCAATAGAATTAGCTACAAAAATTGCTCGCAATAAAGCCAAAATTGTTGTTATTGGTGATATTCCTTTAAATATTTCTAGAAATGATTTTTACTATAAAGAACTTGAACTTGTTGTTTCAAAATCTTATGGTCCTGGAAGGTACGATAAACAGTACGAAGCGCTAGGAAATGATTATCCAATTGAATATGTGCGTTGGACCGAAAATAGAAACTTTGAAGCATTTACAAAACTCTTGTCACAAAAACAAATTCATTTGCTTGATTTAGTATCTGAAGAAATAGCATTTGAAGATGCACCAAGTGTTTATGAAAAATTTGAAGATGAGATTAAACCTTTATCAGTGGTACTTAGATACAACATTGACGCTGAACCAAAAATTAAAATAGAAAATGATCTACAACCAGAACCAAAAACATCAAAAGTGAATGTAGGAATATTGGGTGCTGGAAATTTTGCAGCTACAACCATAATGCCTGCCCTTAAAGAACTGAAAAGAGAATGCAAAGTTCTTGGGATAGCTTCGTCAAAGGGTTTAAGTGCTGAGTCACTTGCGAAAAGTTTTAAAATTAAAAATAAATACTCTACTGAAGAAGAGATATTAAATGCTGATGAAATTGACGCGATTCTTATATTAACACCTCACCACAACCATTCAGATTTAGTAATAAAAGCACTAAATAAAGGAAAAGCTGTATATGTTGAAAAACCATTAGCTTTAGACATGCAGTCGATTACGGATATTGAGGAGAGTATTTATAGGTCTGAAAATCCAAAACTGTTTATTGGATTTAACAGACGATTTTCAAAATCAGCGCAATTTATAAAACAAAAATTAATTAATAATCCAGCAAATAGTATAAATCTGAGATTTAGCGTCCCACCCCTTGACAGCGATCACTGGACAAATATAAAGGAAATTGGTGGGGGAAGAATTGTTGGTGAAGCAGTACATGGCATTGATTTAGCTTGTTATTTATTTGATTCACTTCCTCAGAGCATTTCAGCATCCGCCCCAGTTGATAAAACAAATAATATGGTTAAAGATAATCAAGTTTTCTTAAACATTAATTTTGCAAATGGTTCACATGCTTCTCTGCAGTATTTTTCTGAAGCAAATCAAATTTTGAGCAAAGAACGGATAGAAATTCATGGTGAAGGCAACTCATATATACTCGAAGATTTTAAAATGTTAAGGTTTCTAGAGGGCTCACAAGACAGAAGTAAAACATTTTCATCAGGCAAAGGACACAAAGAATCTCTCAGTGTATTTTTTGATTATGTTAGAGATAAAACGCAAAACCCTTTTACTTGGGAGGAAATAAAAGCCGTTTCCAAAGCTGCAATTATTGCTCAAAATCACATTAACTCAGGACAACAGCACAGAGTTTAATAAATTTTATTAATATAAAACTAAAGAATACAAATGAAAAAGTTTAAGATATCATTAATTGTTCTGTCATTAATTGCATATGCATGTGGCGGAGCTGATGAATCTCAAGAAATTCCTGTAGATACAACAACATCTACCTCAACAACTGTATTGGCATCTGAACCAGATATCGGAGAAGTTTATGATGAATCAGAACTTGTCGTTCCTCCAATTTTGTTAAAGCCATTAATTGGAGCAACAGGTGTATTAACTAGTGTTTCTGAAGATTGGGAGGTATTGTCAGCAATTACCCCATTAGAGATGGGTGTAAAAATCAGAACTGGAGATGATGCTACAGCTCAAATGTCTTTTGAAGATGGTTCGTCTTTGTTGATGGGTGGAAATTCAGTTATTAGTGTTCGAAGCTTTGATTATGATGAAGAAGAACAATCAAGGGTATTAATTGTTGACTTAATATCTGGAAGTATTGCTTACGATATTTTTAGTGATGGTTTAAGTGCATCTTTAGCAAAAATAGTTACACCAACATCTGAGCTATCTGTACATGGCACAGAAGGCGTTTTTGGATATGATGTTGCCACTCTTTCAGCTTCAAGTACTGTTTTAGAAGGTGGTGAAAATAGTGATGATGCAGTTTTTAGTGAGTTATTGCCAAGCGAAGATGGAACACCAGTTCTTGTTGCTGTATCGCAGACTGCAGGAACAGAGCTTGGAAGTGGTACTACAGGTGGCTCTGGCTGGACAGATGAAGACTCATCCACAGTTGCATTAATAGTTGATGAGTTTGTCTCTAATATGGAGGGCGAATGCAGCTATACATGTAAAGCAGAAACTCAAGAAAATTTAGCAGAAGGCTCAGAAGATTTAACGGCTGATGTTGCTGCAAATGCTGTTTTTACAGAGAATGATACAAAAAGAATGGACTTAACGCAGACTTTATTAGTTGCTGCTGGTGCCCCAGAAGATTTGACTGAATCAGTAGAAGTGTTAGCAGACGCAGTACAAGAAGTAGCTGTTCCTGAAGAAGCAGTTGAAGAGTTCATTACTGCAAACTGGCAAGAGGCACCGGAGGATGGTAATCTGCAAGAATTACCTCCATTAACAGAGTTTTTGGGAACTTTTGCTGATGCTGTATCGGTTCATGACAATGAAAAATTTGAAAACTTAGGATTTGATCATAACCAAGGAAATAATTTTAGAGCACAACACGGGATGATGCAGTTCATTTCTGCAGATACCAATGCTGTTAATGAGCTAGCACAAACTGGAGATATGGCATCAGCAATGGCACTAGCTGCATCTAATATGTTTGTAAATGCTGGTCAAGATCAGTTTGTTGAGGGAACTTATTGTGCAGATAATCCAGAAGACCCTGAGTGTGCTGCTGGGGCGCCACCTCCAGATTTTCTTGCACAAGCTTTTGCAGGCAATCATTTTGTTGAGGACATGGTTCAAGACATGGGATTTGAATACACTTTTACTGAGAACAGTATAAAGCCTGGATATTGTGATGAAGAACCCTGGCTACCTGAGTGTGCAGATGGTCCGCAATATGTTGGAGATGCTTTTGAAGAAGGTGGAGCCTACTGTGAGGCAAATCCTGAAAATTGTGAAGAAGGAGGTCCAAAGCCAGGCAATATTTTCTTTGGTGCGACTCCTCAAGATGATTCTTTTTGTGCTGACAATCCTGAATCTCCAGAGTGTAAAGGTGGAAATGCTCAAGCGGTTTATACATTTTTCCACGTATATGATGAGGATGTTTTAGGAAATGAATGGGAACCAGTTGATTGTAATGAATATCCAGATGATCCTATGTGCAGTGGTCAAGGTGACTTTTTCCATGAACATGTAGGAAAAGCAACAGGACTTGCGTTGGATCGAAGTGATATGTTTGATATATATGGTGGTCCTCAAGAATTATCAGGCCCTCCTGAAGAATTCTGTAATGAAAATCCTGAGGCACCTGAGTGTGCAGCAGATTTTAAACCAGCTGATATTTATTCAGGTGGGGAATATGTAGCTCCAGGTTATTGTGATGAAACCCCTGATGCACCTGAGTGTGATTCTAATTTTGGTCAAGGTGGAGGACTTAAAGGCCCATTAACTGGAGGTTTACTTG